>Ga0307928_10000510_pt1 | contig 28965 bp, 37 predicted proteins | sample AceLakmetagen232_FD_201815 | JGI IMG/M metagenome (GOLD analysis project Ga0307928, IMG submission 201815) | Saline water microbial communities from Ace Lake, Antarctica - #232 | ecosystem: Environmental > Aquatic > Non-marine Saline and Alkaline > Saline | place: Antarctica: Ace Lake... | reverse complement strand
TCTCATAATTTATGATGTTTCTTTTTTGATTTTAGTTTATATTAAAACAAGATAACCCTTCTTTTAATTCTTCAAAATCATCACATTTACATACAACATCATAACATATACTATTATGGTTATCTTCACTATATGTGGAATAGAGATAGAATCTATTTATTGGATGACCTTCACCCATTGGGAAAAAATCATAATTGATATGGATGGTCTTGCTTTTGTCCATATTATCTAAATGTACTAAATTAAACATATTCATAGTCCTTAATGTTTTATCATCTTCATCTTCTATAAAACCAAAATCATTTATTAAAATATTTTTTATTTTAATTCCTTCAATTTCTGCTTTATATAAATCAGTAATTAATGAACGAGACATTAAATTAGTATAGAATAAAAATGCTCCTATTATCAGAGTTACTACTATTATTGAGATTGGTATTGCTATTATCATAATAACTTATTTAATTTTCATAATTTATATTGTTTCTTTTTTGATTTTAGTTTATAACTTTTATTTCATCTAAACCTTCAAAGTAACATCCAAACATACTTTCTCTTTTCCTATAAGATAATAACATTTCTTTTATATTTTCATCACTCATTTCTGGAACTACAAATGTTTCTAAATGTGAAATTACTTGTAGTAATGTAATAAATTCTCCCATCACTTTTAATAATAATGTTGCTGTTAATTCTCTACCCATTCCAACATTATAATCAATTTCAAGCATATTAACCAATTGTCTTTCTAATGATTTTCTTTTCATTAATGTTTCCATTTTCTTTTCTGTCATAATTCTTTACTTTTTATTTTGAGTCTTTCCTCTTTTCGTTTATTAAGAATATGAACCCGATTAGCCAGATAATATTCATGCTTTGCTTCTTTAGAGTTATAAGGTTTCGCTTTAATCTTTTCTTTATTCTCATGGTAATATTTTAATAATCTTGCGTTAATTTCATCTCTATGTTCCTCATTATACTTTCTATTCATCTCAGCAATATGATCATAATTCTCGACACTATACTTAAGATAATATTCTCTGGTGATTTCTTTCCTTTTTAAGTTATAAGCCTTACAACAATCTTTACACTTATGGTTCAACCCACCAGTATTCTTCTTCTGTTTGTAGTACTCACTTAAAGGTTTCTCTTCATTACATATTACACATGTTTTCATTATTAAGTATTTCTTTTCTAATATATATTTAGATAAATATATGGAAAGTTGCCGATTTTAATTAAAGTTTTTATTTAAAAATTTTTGTTTTTATCAAAAACATCAGTTTTATAAGTAAGTAGTATAGAAAAAGATTCCCAACTACCTTTCGTAGAGATATATTTTTCAACATCTCTAAACGATGATTTAATATCAAAATCTAAAAATTCAGATTTAACAACACCTTTTTTTATCATATTCTAATAACCCTTTATAAAATGACTTATAATCATAGTTATATTCATTTCCATATAAATTTTCCTTCTCTTCTTCTTCCATTATTTCTTTCCTTTCTTTAAGTTACATGTTTTGTGTGTATATTTCAACACTGTTCCTGATTCATTATGAAATTTTATAATCTCATTTGTATATTTCTCTGGTAGTATACCTAGTTTATGATCAAACTTCTTTGTGAAGGTAATAAAACTTTCTTTATTACTACAATATTTTTCCATAAACTTACTAAAGATTTCATCAAACTCCACAACATCATGGTCAACATGGAAATCTCCAATTATTTCTTTATTACAAATATGACATATATCATTATTGAATACATCTCTTTTTTCCATAATAATACCTTCTATTGCTACTCTAAATCGATTCTTAAACTTACTTATCGCAACATCATATTCAGTGGTATTTTTTATCTTATCTCTATAAGTTTTCCATAAACTTTCAAATCCTATGTGACATATTTTATTTTTATTTTGATAGAATATTACATCACAATTTTTAAACTTAGGTTCTTTATCTATCCAACTATTCTCAGTACATAATAAATCAAATAATAGTTTTTTAATTACATCATCTTCTTCTTTAAGATGTTGTTTGTAATGTTCTTTTAACTTAATCTTTGTAATTTTAATCATAATTGTTAATTGTTTTTTAGTAAACTATTTTATACTCTTTGAAATACCAATAAAGAGTTTTAATTGTTATAACTCTACCTGATGGTTTAGGTTTCTTACAGTTATTAAACTGAGCGTTCATTTGTAAGTTTGCTCGATAAACTCCTGATTTACCTTTCTTATCCATATATTTAAGTGCTGGGTGAAAATATCTCTTAGCCATCTCTAAGAAATGATTCTTATTATCTCCTGGAAATACTATGAAGTATATGTAACTTAACTCCAACCTCTGATGATATTCAAGGATTATCTTGTTGTGAAATATCTGTTCACATAAATATACAAAATTGTCTTTATCTTGTTTTCTAACTCCAGTTGATGTTATCTGTGGTTTAACTTTAGTTACAAATTCATCTACCAATTCAGAATCTAATTTAACATCTAAAAATAATTGATACCTTGGATTATAGTTTATGAAATCTAACCTATTAACATTTTTAGTTGCTTTATCCCACTTCCACTTATATGTTAGAAATGTTTCACTTAATCTATTAATTAAGTTATCCATCAACCTTTCAAATAATACTGTTCTTTCATCTAATGTTAATTCATTATCATAGGTAACATAGCAATGTAAACCACAACCAGAGAAAGAAGTCCTTATAAGAAATGACCAATTTAACTTTGTAAACATATCTCTAACTATCTTTAAATCTTGATTGATACAACCTTCAACAGTCTTATTGATTTTATACATCTCTTTAATAGTCTCTTTATTCTGGTTATCATCTGATAAATCCAAATCAAATAGTAATATTTTATTGTCACTTAATATATTATCTCTACCTGTTCTACCATTAAAAGAACCACCAGGTGTAAAGGCTAATGATTCCATTTTATTTTTTCTTATTAAATTTGATTGTTTTCCTATTAAATTCGATATAACTTCACCAAATGGTATTGTATCTATAACACAACCAAGGTCTTTTGAAGCATCTATAATTGATACTTCCTTTTGTAGTAATTCTAAATTCATAATTTCTCAGATTATTTTTTAACTTTCTTCCATGTCTTTTGGTTTAATTTAGTAACCATACCACTATCTTTAAAATATTTAGTATGACCCCTTAATGTTCTTTCAGCATATTTCTTTTTACTATTAATACAAATCTTCTTTACATCTTCTATTGTAAATTCATCAGGTAACATACTAAACATAGTCATTTTGAAATCCTGCTTCATAGCCTTGAAATCTTCCTTATTCAAGTTAGCATAAAATAACGATGAGTGTTGTAAATAAATACCAATAATCTTTAACGATGAATAAAAATCATCATCACTACAATATAAATCATTAGATTCATCTAAAGAGAATAACATTTGACTTTCCATTAACCTTAACATACTAAATATCATCATTATTCGCATTGTTATGTTGGCATATCTCTTAACTGTTCCTTGAAAACCCTTATCAGAAAAATCCGACTCCTGTTCTAAATAAGTATCAAAAGCCTCATTAAATAAAACTATCTGATTATCATTTAATTTGAAAATATACTCTTTATCATATAACGATACTACAAAATCATCTAACTCTTTAGAATAATCTCTAAACCTTTCATCGTAATTAGTTTGTCCAAATGGAGAATTCCACTCTGGCTCCTTATCAAATATGTAATATAAAAACCTTGAAAATAAACCGTTTTCAGATGATGGTAAGAATTGAAATAATTGATTAATAGTTCCACTTATCATTACACCCAACTTAGGTCTCTCAATATAAAAATTAGTAGTATCACTCTTTCTATTTTTACTTATACTTTCATGCCCAAATGCTTTTCTTAAATTCGTACTATAATTACCCCAGTCAGATTTCATCACTGTTGTTAATACATCAGCCTCAGTTTCAAATATTAATCCTTTAGAAAGATTATAATATAACTGCTCTATAAAAGATGCCTGTGAACTATCACCAGCTAACATATGACTTTTTCTATTATATTCTTTATCTTGTTTAACCCTTACATTATTCTCTTCTCTCTCTCTATTTAAAAATGGAGTTAATAGATTACCACCATATTTTATACTTTGTTTACCAGATGCAGCCGGAGCAGCTATAAATGAATATAATGGTGGGTATATCTCACTACCATAATATACAGTTTTTACATTAGTGAAAATACTACTCAAACAAGTTAATGTCGATGTTAAACACATATCTCTTTCACGTGAATCATCCATCGTTAAACAAACCTTCTTTAAAAAGTCTGGTAAAACATCATATACACCTTCTGGTATAGTAGGAGTTTTACTTAATATTAAATCTTCTTCATTGTTATCGATAGTTGGTAAATTACCACCCATCATCTCTATCAATACCTTCTTGTAATCTGGATTACTTAATAACCTAGCAAGTTTTCCAGAACTAGTATTGAATCTCATTTGACAATCAATATTAAATTCTTCATACTTCTTTAAGAAAGTAGAATCATTTGATTTTTTATTATAATCAGATGTATCAGAAATGAACTTAAATTTTTCAGTATCTATAACCTGTATGTTTGTTATACCTTCTTTCTCTTGCCTAGAAACATCATCTACAAATAATTGGAATAAGATGTTTCTATCAGTTGAAATATCACCACCATTATTTATGAAATCTCTTATCGTTTCATAGAAAATACTAAAATCTCGTTGTTTACCATTGGTGTTAAAATCTTCAGAATTGAAGTCGAAGTGTTTGTTATTTATTGCGTGCCACATATAGCCACGCAATAAATTATTAGTTATTGACATAATTATTAATAATTGTTTTTTAAGGATAATCCTAACTTTCAAATTTATATATCTACATTTAAAAATGAAAGTTGATTTAAAATGAAAAAAAATCCATACTGAGAATATGGATCTTTTTTCTGAAAGTTAACAATTAATGTTTAATAATTACACTTTTATATATTCTAAATTGATTTTAGAGTTTTATCTTTTTTAAATATAAATCTATAAAAGAAAAAAGTTGCAGTTGGTAACATCTTTTTAAAGTGTTGATATACATCGTAAAATTAAAAGTGGCGCAAAATTAAAAAAAACACGCCAAAATTATTAGCAATAATCAAAAACTCTGAAACATAATATAATAAAGAATTAAATGAAACTTCTAATATTTCAAATAATATTTATTTTTATTTCATTAGCGATTTGTTATAACACTATTAATAATATTCATAATGTTTATGGGTTATTTTTTGGGTTATTTTTAAGTCAAAGTGGCAGTTTTTTTTCATACCCTCGTGTACAAATATATTTTATTTTTTCTTATTTTAGATTTTTTAGCCACTATTTTGCCACTTTGGTATTTTTAGGGAGTTTTTTGGGTTTAAAAAGGGTTTTATAATAATATATGTATATATATAGATATATATATCTAACTATAAATAAAGACTTTGAAACGATTTGAATAAAATTAAAATATGAAGACGAGGCTATAAAAAAAAACCGCCACAATAATAAATATTATTAAAAAATCTCTACAACATTTATACTTAATACTATTAAGAGAGAACCCACCTAAATTAAAAATAAACGATAAAATCTACCAACTTAATACTATTAAAGGTAATGTTAGTTATGCCATAAATAATTGCAATAAAATTTACTGATTCTTTGTTCGTAAAATTACGAATATTATTTTAGAACTTTTTAATAAAAAAACCCGAACGAATGTCCGGGCTTAGGAATATGAAAAAGAAACATCGGATTATAAAACCGATAAGATTTATATTAATACTATCTCATTTGGTTTATATATAATTCAAATATAAAAAACATACTATATGAATATAATAGAAGAAATTAGAGAAGGTGATTATACAACTATGATAACACCTAACGAGACTTACCCTGAAATATATTTTATGTTAAATTGGTATAAGCATAATATTTCTGATAAAAACTTCACAATTTTTATGACAATTGAAAATTTTATGAATTTCTTTAAGTACTTGTCTAGACAAGAAGCGGAAACCTATTGTTCTTCAAAACATCATTATACCTTATGTTTGAGCGAGCCTGACCAAATTTTCATCAAGATTTATGAGAATAGTAATGACAATTATTTGTATAATATATTCGTTACATCAAATGATGACACAATGGTAAAGCCTTTAACAAACTTTGATGCCGGTAATAAAGCCGCTCCTCTAACTCTTTAATTGATAAGAAGTTCCAGCTTGTATAGACAAGTTGCTTTAACGTAATTAATTTTAACAAAAAACAATATATAACTTATGAAAAGGTTATTAGAAATCGAACAAGAAATCATAGCTTCACTACAAGACTTTGATAGTATTCAGTTCGATAAAGATTTAATCAATGATAAACAGGAGCCACCGGAATATAATCTCGATGACCTGAAAAAAATAATTGAAGAATATGGCGGAAGCGAATATAAATCTTAATGTTAATTCTACCGAAGCATCTAAATCTATTGATAATATTAATTCTGACTTAGAACAAACTAATGAAGAGTTAGAAGATGTTAATGATAACATAGATGATACTGGAAAGAACATGAAGAAAGCCTCTAAAGGTTCTAAAAATGTTAGTAAGACTTTCTCCGGTTGGGGTAAAGCCTTAAAGGCAACTGGTATACTAGTACTTATTGGAGCCATCGTAAAAGTTCTTGGTGCCGTTAAAGACGCTGTGTTAGCCAATGCGACTGTTGCTGAAACATGGGAACAAAAGATGTCTGGTGCTAAAGCTGTTTTTGATAAGATTGCTTCAGATGGGGTTTCTAAATTCAAAGATCTAAGAGATACTTTTCAGGCTGATGGAGGGATTACGGGACTGTTTTCCAAGATAAAAGACACAAAGTTAGGCGAATGGTTCTCTGATACTTTTAGTTCTCCAAAACAGTTTATAATCAATATTGGAACATTAGTAAAAGACCAAATCATAAATCGATTCTTGGCTGTTATTGAAACTCTAAAGTTTGTTGGTAAAGCTATTGGTAATTTAGCCAAAGGTAATATCAAAGAAATGAAAGAAAATTTTGTTGATGCCGGTAAAGCATCTGTTGATATTTTTACAGGTGTTAAAGATACCATTGATAAAGTTGATAAGGCTACCGAAGATTTACAAGCCAATGCTAAAAAGTATGCTGCTGAGTTAAAAGTTGTTTCTGATGCTGCCGCTGCCTTAACGTTAAGAGAACAAGATTTAGCTTTAGCTAAGGCGAGAACTGCTGAACAGATTGCTAAGAACAATGTATTAATCTCCGAACAGAAGACATTAGGTGATGATATTACAAAAACTGAAGAAGAAAGAATAGCCGCTTTAGATGAGGCTCTAAGATTAGAACAAGAAAATCTTGCTTTGAAACAACAGAATGCTCGAGAGGCTCTCAATATATTGGTTGCTCAAAATGCTTTATCAGAATCGGGTAAAGAAGATTTAGCTGCTGAAGCCAAATTAAGAACGGAACTAATTCAGTTAGAAGCTGATGCTAATAATAAAAGTTTAGAATACCAGAATAAGAAGAATGCTTTAGTTGCTCAAACTGCCGCTAATGAAATTGCTGACTTAAAAGAATTAGATAGATTAAAAGCCGAGAATATAACCAACGAATTAGATAGAGAGTTGAAACTAAGAGAGTTAGATTATCAAGACCAATTAATCGCTCTTGATGATAATCTTGAAGCCAAGAAAGAAGCCGAGATTGCTTATCTAAATGATATTGCCGCTATTCGTGGAGAGTTTGCTTTAGAACAAAAAGAGAAAGATGAAGAAGTTGCTGAAGAATTGGCTGATTCAAGACAAGAAGAGATTGATGGTATATTGGCTAAAGGTGAGATTGCTTTATCGGTATTAGATTCTATTCAGGTTTTCCAAGATGCCGCAAGACAAAAAGAATTAGATGATGCTCAAGGTGATGCTATAAAAATTGAAGCCATCAATAAGAAATATGCTAAGAAAGAAAAGACTATCGCATTATCTAAGGCTGTGATTGAGACTGCTTTAGCCGTAACGAAAGCTTTAAGTTCAGTTCCACCACCACTAAATATTCCATTAGGTATTGCTGCTGGTATAGCTGGTGGTGCTCAAATTGCCACTATTAAACAACAGACTTTTAGTAGAGGTGGTACGGTTTTAGGTAATGGTAATGGAACCTCCGATTCTATTCCAGCTTTATTATCTAGTGGTGAAGTTGTGATTAACGCAAATTCTGCTTCGAGATATTCTGACCAACTATCAGCTATAAATGTTGCTGGTGGTGGTATACCTTTAGCAAGAGGTGGTTATGCTGGAACCTCCGATGCTTTATCTAACCCTTTCAACTCTGATAATATAATCGAAGGTGTAACTTCAGGTGTTAATAATAAGAAAACATATGTATTACTTTCCGATATTACAAGTGGACAAAATGATATACGAACTATTGTAGAAGATAGTGAGTTATAAAATAATAAAAGACAATGATTAAAGAATTTATAATTGAACAAGATGAAGCTGAGACATTAGTTGATGCTATATCATTAGTAGACCAACCGGCTATTGAAGTTGATTGGATGGTATTCAAGAAAGTTGGAACTAAGACAACTACGAGAGCATTAGATTTAGATTTGATTGAGTTTAAGCCAGAGTCTAAAAGAATTATAACTGGACCTCTTATGATACCAGATAAACTTATCTTTAGATATGACGAAGATGAGAATCCTTATTACGGATTTTTCAAGAAAGAAACTATTGAACATATCAGTAGAAACTATCTAAAGAATCAGAGACAATATAATACCACATTGGATCACAAAGTTGATATCGAAGGTGTTTATCTTGTTGAGAGTTGGTTGATTGAAGATGGTACAAATGATAAAGCTGCTGCCTTGGGTTTCGATAAGTTTCCAAAGAATACATGGATGGGTTCATTCAAAGTTGACAATGATGAAGTATGGGAAAAAGTTAAATCAGGAGAAGTAAAAGGATTTAGTATTGAAGCTGCTGTAAAATTGGAAGACTTAAATATGAATTTAATTACCGAAGACAATTTATTTCAAATCATAGATGATGTAAGGTTTTCAGATGAAGATAAGAACAAACTACTATACAACTTATGTTTATAATTGGTGGTTTCTATATAGAATTAAGTGATGGGGTTAGTACCCAAATCTTAAAAAAATAATAAATGTACATGAAATTATTAGAACAATTTAATGCTTTTCGTAAGTCATTTCTTAAGTTCGAGACTGCTACCCTAGAAGATGGTATGGTTGTTGAATATACAGATTTGGTAGAAGGTGCTGAAATTTTCGTTGTATTAGAAGACGAGAAGAATCCTATTCCTGACGGAGATTATTTAATCGATGGTAAAACTATTACAACTGAAGCTGGTGTGATTACCGTTATTACTCCTGTTGAAGAAGATGTTCCTGCCGAAGATGCTCCTGCTGAAACTGAAGAAGCTGAAGAAGTTCCTGCTGAAACAGAAGGACAAATGTCTTTAGTTGAAGAAAACGAACAAAGATTTTTAGCTTTAGAGAATACTCTTAAGAGTTATGAAGAAATGTTACAAGAGATTATGACTAATTTTGGTGTTGTTACCGATGCTAAAGATAAGTTAGAATTAACTATTACCGAGTTGGACGCTTCAAACGTTAAACTTAAAGAAGAGATTACAATTGAGTTGGCTAAATTCGAAGTATCGCAAGTTACTCCTATAGCTGTACCTCAAAATATTGAAGTTAAAGAAACCAAAATGACTTTAACACAAAAAATTAATGGACTTAAAAGATAATTTTAGTCTGTTTTAAAAAATAACTATTAAACAATGGATATTAAAAAATTAAATTTCGCAATTGACAATGGTGCTTTAAGTACTATATCTAACGAGATGGACCCAATGTTGATTCAAGAAAAGTATTTCATTTCGAAGTCTTTGTCTTTATTTACACCTAAAGTTGTAGGTGGAATTGGTGCCCAAAAGATTAATCTTTTAGATGTTGAGAATTACTGGCAAGATACCGCCTGTGATATGTCTACTTCAGGTGGAACAACTTTCACACAAAGAACTTTAGAAGTAGCTCCTATTTCTATTCGTCAGTCTATGTGTAAGACATCTTTCTATGACTACTGGCAAACATATTTTATGAAGGCTGGATTAGATGAAAGTCTTGGTGAATTAGAGAGTCAAATCTTAGATGCTTATATCAAGCAAATTTCAGCTAAACAAGAGATTGCTGTATGGCAAGCTGTTGATGGTGGATCAAACTACTACGATAAATTCGATGGTCTTATTGAGATTCTTTCTGGTTCAAGTTGTGTTGATATAACTGCGGCTTCTGCTGTTACTTATACTGACATCGATGATTCAGTTAACTTAATGACTGATGCTATTCCTGAATCTATCTCAATGGAACAACCATTAAAACTTTATCTTTCTGTAAAAGAATTTAAGGCTTTAGCTCGTAAGTATAATGATACTTATAAAGGTTTCCAAGAAAGAACTTTCAATAGTAATTACACAATGGATTCTCCTTTGATTCCTAATCTAACTATTGAAGCTGTTGGTGGATTAAATGGTACTTCTAAAATGGTATTAACTACTGATGACAATATTTTTGTACCTGTGTATGATGGTCCAGAAGGAAAAATTAGATTACAATACATCGTTGATGAAGTAACTGACCTTCACTGGTTCAAGTATGACTTTATTATGGGCGTACAGATCGGAAGACCTGAGTATGTGGTAACAAACTTTTTAACAGCATAAACAATATATGGAACCGGTTCACTCCGGTTCCTTATTAAAAAATAATATAAATACGTATGGCCTGTTTAACTAATTCCGGAATATTGCTTGGCTGTGATGCCGCTTCTGTACCCGGTTTAAAATCGGTTTGGATTACTAATTTATCTAACGTAGATGCTGATGAGATTGAATACGATGCTGATGGTGTAATTAGTGGCTTAACTACTGCTATATCTGGCGGAACTATTTTCTATAAATATGAGTCGACTAAACAAACTGCTAATTTCTCGGAAGAAGCTGTTATTGACGTGACTAACGCATCTTTCGGTTATAACCAAAGATTAGTAATGAGATTTCCGAAACAAGATAAAGATAAAAGAAACGAAATGAAATATTTAGTTCAGTCTTTGACTGTTGCTATTATTGAAGATTTCAACGGTAAGTACCGAATGGTTGCTATCGATAATGGTATGACTCCTGAAGTAATGAATGACGCTACTGGCGCTGCTCTTGGTGAAGGTAATATCTATGACGTAACATTGTTAGGTCAAGAAAGTGACTTAGCTCCTTTCATTTTAGATAAGACTGTCTTTGAAGCTTTCATTTAATATCTTTTAGTAATAAAAACTTATAAACCCACTAATTATTAGTGGGTTTTTTTGTTATGGAATTAATCGGACAATTTTTATATATAAAAATAAAACCATAAGTGGATGATTAATTTAACAACAGGTGAAAACGAAATCTATTTAACACTTACTGAAAAACTTACTTCAGACTTATATGGGTTTATCTTCTGCATTAAACAAATGGAAGGTGATGTTATATTTACCGACACAGTTGTAGAAACAACCGACAGAGCTGATGAGTTTGCTTGGGTTGTTAATTCTGGTACATCAACTTTCGATTTAACTCAAGCTGGTATTACTGATTATGAAGTGTATGAAAAACTACTTCCGATTATATCGTTGAACATAGATGATTTAGATGTGATTGAACAAGGCAAGTTATTTTATCATACTGATCCTAATATACCGATAACTAAATATAAGAACACTGTTAATACAACTAAAAAAATATACCGTAAATAATGAAAGATAAAGTAACCAAACTTAACTTAAAGACTTTTGATGAGTTAATCTCAAAATCTGAGAATACGTTTCAAACTAGTTTCAATAGTACTATCAATAGAAATTGGATACCTTACGGTAGAACTACCAATGAATATGGTATAGAGTTAATGGAGTTAACAAGAAACTCTTCATTACATGGAACCATAGTTCAAAATAAGACTTTAATGATTGCTGGCTCTAACTTTGAAGAAACAAATGACCCAGCTACCGATTTATTCATACAAAAACCTAATCCTTTATATAGTTTACATCAGTTATTCAGTAGAATTTCTAAAGATAATACCATATTTGGTATGTATGCTATTGAAGTAACATGGAATAATGAACATACTCAACCGATAGCCATTAGCCATGTGCCTGCTTTGAATGTTTTATGGGGTACTGAGAATGAAATGGGTGTGGTTGATCATTATTACTTTTCTAAAGACTGGAAAAGATATAGACAACAAGCGTATAAGCCGATTCTTATTCCAAGATTTGGTACAACACAAGAAAAGAGAGAGATACTGGTAGTAGTTGGAGACTATGAGCCGGGATTAAACTACTATACCTTCCCTGATTATATTCAAGGATTACGTTCTATCATTATTGCCACGAAAGTTTCTGACTATCACGGTAATAATTTAGATAATAACTTTGAGCCGGGTAAGATTATTACAATGATTACTAATGATACTTCTGATGAGAAGTTGAATGAAGTTAGAGCCCAGTTTACAGACAAGTATACTGGTACATATAATGCTGGTAAAGCTATTATGAACTTCGTTGGAGATAAAGATGACGCTCCTATCATATCTCCGTTAGGTGATGATGGTAATCATATTAAATTTTTATCATTGAAAGAAGATGCCGAATTAGGTATTATAACTGGTCACGGTGTAACTAATCCATTATTGGTTGGTATACCTATAGCTGGTAAGTTAGGTGGAGGTTCTGAGTTAGCTGATAGTCACGCTATCTTTTATGCTACTAGAATATTACCGAAACGTAAACAACAATTAGACACATTAAATCAACTAGGTAAGTTGATGGGTCTTCAAGAACTCACTATTGAAGGTACTGTGTTAGATACTTTAGGTACTGATGAAGAAGATGTTAATGCTGAAGAAGAACATATTCATGAGATAGACCAACTTAGTGATGTAGATTTACATTTAGCTTGTGAGAAAGAAAAGGTAGATTTTGCTGGTAAGAAATTAAAACAATGGAAAACAGTTCAAAGTGATGTTGGTCCTTGTCCTTTCTGCGCTGGATTAAACGACCAAACCGTACCTGTTGGAAAGCCGTTTAAGAGATTAGGTTATAAATTGATGGGAACTCCTGCCCACAAGGGATGTCGATGTGAGGTAGTTTACTTATAAAAAAAATAAAAAAAGAAAATGAATTTAGTCTATATAATTAGTCCAGACTTCGTTAAAACATATTCGGGTTTTATCAACAGTAATGTAGATAACGACCTAATTGATATTGGAATCATAGAAGCTCAAGAACAACAACTTCAAGAAATTCTTGGAACAGACTTATATGAATCTATTCTTAATAAGATATCTGGTGATACTTTATCAAGTGATACAGTTTATAATGAATTGGTTGAGACATTTGTTGTTAAGACTTTAGTTTATTACACTTTAGCTGGAGTAACTCCGAGATTGATTATGAAGTTTAATAATAAGAATATTGGAACACAAGATAGTGATAATACAACTGTGATTGGTTCCGAAGAAAGAGAATATCTTATTAATGGTTTTAATAACAAAGCAGCTTTCTATGCTAAGAGATTAACTGACCATCTTTGTTATAACAGCGATATATACCCAGAGTATACTTCAAACACAGAAGATGAGATGAGACCAAGTACAAATTCTAGATATAATGTTGGTATGGATTTAACTTCAAAACATGATAGAAGAAGATAATGATAGATTTGATTATATTTATATTGGTAACTTTTGCTATATCTTATGTCATATCACAAAGTAGAATTACCGAAGAGATTAGAGGTTGGTTTAAGGTTGGAATCTTACATGATTTTATTCATTGTCCTACGTGTTTATCTTTTTGGATTGGAATGGGGTTACATTTCATTTGGACAGTAACACCTTTCTTTGTATTGAGTGGGTTATTAGCTTTAGGTTCTATTAATATCTTAAGTCGAATATTGGCTTACTAAAAAATACTTACATTATGTCACAAACTTATAATAATATTATAGATTTCTTTGAAACAACTGTTATAAATCACGGACAATTAGGTGATGGACATTTCTTTTTTGGACAACCTTATAACTTAGTTGAATTAGATTTGAAATATGCTCACATAATTCTACAACCAATTCCTATTACTATGACGTTAGATAAAAACTCATATAAGTTCCGTCTATTCTATCTTGATATTGTAGATGCTTCATTAAATAATCTTAACGATGTGTTGAGTGATGGTACTCAGGTTATTAGTGATATACTAAATGAATTGATTTCAACTAATGAAGATTACTTTATTAACAATAACTTTGTGTTAAATAATTTCGAAGAGAAGTTTGATGATTTAACTGCTGGCTGGTGGGTTGATATTACTATTGATACACCTCGTCAAATAAATAATTGTATCACACCATAATGAGTGAAATGACAACAGATGATTATGCTCAAACATTAAAGGCTATAGACTTATATGGTTATGAGGTGTTGGAAGCAATGAAGAAGATACTTATTGAAAAGGGCAAAGGTAATTCCAATTTCATTAGTACACTTAATTATAGAGTAGTTGAAGATGTTCAAGATATTCGATTAGAGTTTATAATGGAAGATTATTATAAGTGGGTTAATAATGGTAGAGGACCTGGTAAACAACCACCTTTAGATGTAATAACTAAATGGTGTGATAGAAAAGGTATACCACCTAAAGCTGCTTTCCCAATAGCAAGAAAGATTGGGTTATTTGGACTACCGTCTACTGATTTTACTGACCCGTTTTGGGACACATACGATGATGAGGCTTTAGCTAAGTTGGAAGAAGCTTCGGCTGCTGATATATCATTGTATATAAAAACTTCATTTGAAGACTAATGGAGATTATAGCGATTGTTGTATGTGTGATAGCCTTGATTTGGCTGTACATTTATATAAAAAATGATGATTAGATTATGAAACTAAAATTGGAGATAACGTTCAGTAAGATTATAGCCGTTGTTATTATAATAATTGGTTTCATCTTAACACTAATATTAAAAGATACGTCAGTGATATTGATGGCTATTCCGGCTGCTACTGCTTTGATTGGTAGTAAACAATATAACGATAGAAAAAAAATAGAAAAATCCAATGGCGATTACACAGTATCAAAAGATTGAAGAAGTTCAACTATTAAATTCTTTTAATGGAACAACTGTTACGGCATTAAGTGACCAAGTAACTTCGGCACCTAGTTTCCAATATGAGGTTATACCATATCTAATAGATGATAATTGGGATGTAGTTAGTGCTGATGAGATTGCTATACTAAAGATATTTCCAAATCAGAATGCTTTCTTAAAGTTTAATCCATATAGTTATTATAGTTTTGAGACAGAATTCGAATTAACTAATATGTTTTATCACAATGAAGGTTCATATGTTCGTGGTACAATAAGTGCGCAAGAATATATCAGTGGCGGTTATGGAGATGGAGTGTTTAATCCGTTCTTTATCTTATTAAAAGGTAGAGAAGATTATACTAAACCAGTGTTTAACTATTCATTATATGAATTAGCTGAAGCAAGTGATAAGTTTTTAACTGATTATGAATCAAAAAGATATATTACTGATACATCTTACACAGCTTTATCTATGTTAAATGGTTCTAACTACCCAAATGACCCATTATTAGTAACAGGATTAACAATGGATGTTGAAAATGATTACATATTCTTTGAAGTTCAACTTAAAACACCTCAAGCTAAGTTTGATAGTCAAGTAATAACTGCTTTCAGAGGCTATATTGCTAACCCAGATGTTGGAGATTACGAGAAATCACGTATAGATGTTATACTTTCCTATTCAACTTTGAACAATGAGTCGTTTTATAGTACCGAATTATACTATGATGGGTCTTGGCATGTAGATGGTTTAACTATTTCAGTGGATATGTTAGATGATAATACAAAATATTTTGATATTTGGTCATCAAATGATGCTTTAGGTACTCCAACTAGTATAGATTATAGAGTTGAAGTAACAGAACCGTGTACTGAAATCTATGAAGAGATGAATATCATGTGGACTAATCGTTTTGGTGGTGTTGAAGGCTTTAACTTTAAGGCTAAGTTGGATGAAACGTTTTCTAATAGTAAACAATTATTCACAAAGAATCAGGATGATATTAATCTATCAACTGGTTTTGTAGATAAGTCAAGATATACTCAAAGTAAGCAAACTTTCCATGCTGATTATAACCAGAACTTCAAGGTGTCAACTGGATTAGTATCAAGTGATTTAGCTGAATTGTTTAAGAGTATGATATCAAGTGAATATTTAGTTTTAATAAAAGATAATCAGATGTTACCAATTATATCATTAGATAGTAACATCAAGATACCTGTTAAGACTATTGATCCATTAACTAATTTCCAATTTAACTTTACTTATAATACCGAAAAAATTAGAAACTTATAATGCTAGAATTACTAATCGAGAATCAGGTAGCTGATATATTAGGAGAAGATGGAATCGATTTAACATTTACATTGAATGATATTAAACAATTCTATAAACGTAAGTCTAGCTATTCTAAACCTTATAAACTACCATTTACTAATACTAATAAAGCCATCTTTGGTTATCTTCATAATATGAATACGGAAGATAATTTACAAAATAAACTTTTTGAATGTGTTTTATATGAAGAGAACACCGAGTTGTTCCGTGGTTTTATTAGATTACGTAATATCATAAACGTTAATGGCACTATGTTTTTTGATACTAATTTACTTTACTTATCTAAGTCTATCTTTAATGATATGGGTAATTCTAAGTTAACTGATTTACAATGGGATGTGTCAACAGACCACATTTATAATCTAAGTGCTGTAAAAACTACAACTCAGGATTCAGATACTAAACCTTGGATATATGCTCAAACAGATAATGGTGTTTTCTTAACCGGAATCACTTCAGAATATACTTTAAATGACGCTTTTGATAATATGGATACTGATGATATGAGTAATTATTTTAAGCCATCAGTTTTCATTAAAAGTATATTTGATAAAATCTTTGAAACATATGGTTATACTTATGAGTCTGATATATTGGATAGTGATATGTTTAAGAATATGTTGATACCATTTGCTAATGACGATTTAACAATAACTGAATCTGAACAACGAATATTGGATTATTATAAAGATAATCAAACTTCATATGTTCTTTATAAAAATTATGCCGATGCTTTAGCCGTAATGATGCCTAACCCTTATTTTTATCACGGAGATTCTTATAGATATCCAGTTAAGTTTAATGTAGATTGGTTTGATCCTTATAGTAATGCTGTTATAAATACAACTGGTACTGCTGTACCATCTGTTTACTTTATAGAAAAAAGTGGTAAGTATACTTATAGTTTAGAATATTTAGTATCTGAGGGTCACTACCCAAAAAACTTTAATTACTTAGTTCAAATTATGGTTAATAATGCTTCTGGTACTCAAGTATCATTAGAGACAATTCATTTATTACCTAACGAAACTCAATATGGTATTGTACAAAATATACCAGAACGAACTATTACTTTAGAAAAAGGTGACTATATATCTATATGGATATACATGAAAGGCAATGAATATGATGAAAAGAGGTATACTTATTGTACCATAGATTATATGAACTTATATCTTAATGAATTGAATATAGAAAAACCTATTTTTGGTTTATTAAATAACTTAAAAGTTAATGACTATATAGCTAAAGGAGTACAACAAAGCGATTTAATAAAAGAGGTAATGAAGATGTTTAATCTTTATCTTTATGTAGATGTTTTACAACCAAAGAATTATATCTTCAAACAAAGAGATGATTTTTATATTGGTGGTTCAAGTCTTGTATGGACGGATAAACTTCTTAGGGAAGATGAAGTTAATATTGAGTTAAACCCTTTTGATTTTTACCTTTATAGATATGAGTTCAAAGATTCGACTGACTACCATAATGAGTGGTGGAAAGAGAATTTCGGTAAAGAGTATGGTTCAAAAGAGATTCCAACTGGTAATGTTATTTCTAAAAAAGAACGTACTCAAAAATTAGCTTTCGTACAAACACCTTTTATTAATGAATCTAATGATGAAAGAAATGAAACTTATACTTATATTAACGGAGATAAACACCCAGTATCAAAAATAGATTGGGCTACAATTGAAGGTTCATCTGGTGGTGAAGTAGGTCCTGTAACTAGAAGTGGAAAGTATAGTTTTAGAGTTCTTATGAAATATAAGTCAGAATACTTAAACCCAGCTTTAGTTTTAACTAATTACTTTACTTTTGATACTAATTCAAATATTTATTATTATGTGTCTGCTATTCCATTTGATTATTGGGGTGACCAAGGTGAGATAGATTTAACATGGAGCCACGATTTCAATGAATATGAGAAACATAGTTATACTTCAACTGGTACAACTCTAACTAGTAACGATAACACTAACTTATATAGTTACTACTTAGGTGAAATGAACAATAACCTTTCAACCAATACTAGAATTGTAACAGGTAAGTTTAGATTAACTGAGAAAGATATTAATGGATTAATATTAAATGAAAAAATCTATATTGATTGGGGTGATGATGTAGGTTCTGGTTGGTTCTTAATAAATGAGATTAAAGATTATAATCCATCAAGACTTTATACCGAAGTTGAATTTATTAAAATTATTGATGGAACTTATTATAATATTAGTCAAGATTATAAACCACCTATTATAACTGGTGGAGATATGATTTCTGGTGGCATAGATACTGTTAATATAACTGCTAATCTTATATACTCTGGTGAGGATGACGTTTCAATGTCTGCTCCATTATTAAGTGGAGGAGTGAATGCGAATTAAGATATAATTCTCAAAGTTTTTTATATATAATTTTGATAGTTAAAAATAAAATAAAAGAATGGTAACAGAAAATAAAAGAATGGAACAAAAAGTGAATACCTTAAATGGTTTCACTCCTTCTATCGGTCCTTCTAGTGACCATACTGATGGTTCTTGGACTTCAAGTAACATCTACTCAGGTGAATTAGTTGTTGATACTTATAGCGATGTAATCTACTATGGTGGTAATACTTTGGTATATAAAATGGCTAATATAAACTCAGATAACTCTATGAAGTTGGATCCAGATTCAACTGTTGTTAATGGTTATAACTTCTTAGCTGGTAAAAATAATGTTAACTCTAATGAGTGTAATATAATGCTTGGAAAGAACAACACGAATACATCAGCTTATTCTTTAATAGGTGGTGAATCTAATCAAGTTTTTGGAGGTTCTAACTCTCTAATTGTTGGTTCTTATAACACAATATACAACCCAAGTAATTCTATGATAAGTACTTATAGTGCTACAATAACTGGTGTCAGTTATAGTATTATAGGCGGACCTACTAGTGTATTAAATGTAGTTAACTCATCTAGTTTAATTGGTTGGGGATTTACATCAGTTGGTTTTTATTATGGTGCTATGTTTGGTCAGTCTCATACAACAGAGGATACTTACTGGAGTTTAATTGCTGGTGAAAACAATGATAACACAAATACTCAACACGTTTTACAAGTAGGTAAACAAACAGAATTATTAAATACTAAATTTAACCTTGTTTCTGGTTTTTATAACTACATAGAATCAGGTGATTATTCTAACATAATAGGTGGACAACAAAATATAATTAGTGGATATACAAACACTACTATGATTAGTATGACTGGTGTAACTGCTGCCGAAGATAATTCGGTTTATGTTCCTAATGTAATTTTACATAATGGTGTAACAACAACTCCCGGTACAATGTTATATGATGGAGCCTTTAAGGGTTTAACATCAGCAGGTTGGATTACTTTAGGTGGTTCAGCTGGTGGAACAGCTTCAGGTTTAGCTGGTGCTATTCAACTATCAGATGGTGTTGGTGTTTTCGCAGATGATACTAAATTCTTCTTTGATGGAAAATCAATGGCTGCTTATTATAATTCTAACGTTCTAATTGGTAAAGGTGGAATCGCCGTTACTGGAACATTAAATACTGCTTTAGGTTATGAAGCATTGAATTCTTTAGTGGGTGCCAACTTTAACACAGCAATTGGTGCTAACACATTAAAGGCTAACATATCTGGTGCTCAAAACACTGCTGTTGGTTATAACGCAATGGCGATTCATACAACTAATGGAAACAACGCTGCTATTGGAGCAAATGCTTTAGCATCATCTGTTTCAAGTTCAAATAATACCGCTGTTGGTAACTATGCTGGACAAGATATAGTTGCTGGTTCAAATAATGCTTTATTAGGTTACAATGCTGGTAGAAATACAGATGGAACTTATAACACATTATTAGGTTCTTATGCTGCTGGTAATGGTAAGTTAGAAACGGATAATAATGTTGTAATTGGTTATAGAGCTGGTTATAATTTAAGCGGAGATTCTAACGTATTCTTAGGATATAATGCTGGTTATAGTGAAGTTGGTTCATCTAAACTTTATATTGATTCAACTAATACTGATAACCCGTTAATTTATGGAGAGTTCGATAATAATTTAGTAAAGATAAATGGTGATTTAACCGTTACAGAAGCAATGTTTAATAATGTTAGTAGTATCAATGCTTCCACTTATGATTTATTAGAAAGTGATTATATTCTAAATGTGATATATACTACTAGTGGTGAGATAACAATTACTTTACCAACAGCTCAAGTAGTTGCTGGTAGAACAATTATAATAAAAGATGGAGCTGGAAATGCTTTAACAAACAATATAACAATTGACACTGAAGGTTCAGAAAAAATAGATGGTGATACAGATATAATAATCTCAGGTGATTATTCTTCAGTTAATATTTACTGTGATGGAACTAATTGGTTAATCTATTAAAAAAAGCAGTAACAGTAAAAATATAAAAAATAAAGACTAATAATATGTCAGATGAATTTAATTTAGCAAAAATACTTCATAGTGTATATGATGAGACTAATCAAGCCTTAAAGATTAGTGGCGGAGGCTCAAGTCCCGGTGTAACTACTTTAGGTGGTTTAACTGATGTAACATTAGTTAGTCCTGCTGATGGTGATACTTTAACTTACAATGGCTCGGTTTGGGTTAATAACTCAGGTGTAACTGTAGATATAAGTAATAATACTACTAATATAACTGCTTTGGAAACAGAACAATTAGATTTCCAAATAGATGCTGTAACTGGTGAAACTTATAAACTATCTTTATCAGCAACGTATGGTTATGATGTAGATAATTTAATCTGTGAAGGTGAAACAGGAACAACAGTTTTATCATTGGCTATTGAAGGGACAGAAATAACTGGAATAGATAGTGTATCTATTACTACAACTGAAAGTACTAATACTGCTTCAGCCGCTAACTCGGTTGCTGTTGGTGAGACTTTAACTTTAATTGTTGAAACAGGAGTTAATCAAATATTATACGGAAGTATCAAAATAACAAGAGCTTAAGATGAGTAGAAGACGATTTGTTTATATAGGTGTAGAAGACGTTATACCGGTTCCACTTCCTGTTGTTGTAGAATATCAGGTGTGGGATTTTGAGTTAACTCAAGGAGAAATAATGGAAGTTTTAAGTGAACCAGAAATAGAGTTTCAACTTTTAGCTGGAGATATTTATAATGAGTGGGGAACACCTACTCAACCGATATTGCCGACAGCCTTAACTACTTTAGGTTATTGGGCTTATAATGGAGATAGTTTAGATAAGTCTATTCATGGTAGAGATATGGTAATAGGCTCTAGTAATGCTTATGCAATTGATTATAATCAATATTTAACAATGATTAATCATTACGATGCTAATTATTCTAAATCTATTGCTCCTTTTAGTGATGGTGATTTAGGTTTAACTGGAACAGAAGGTTCAACAATTACAAATTGTGAAAGTGGTTTAACTTTTGGTGCTAAAATACAATGGGGTGGAACATCAGTTGGATCACAACAAGGTATAATGGCTATTGGTAGAGCATATGATTCTAATGGATTTGGTATATATTTACCTTACCCAGGAACGGATGGTTCAATGATATTCAATTATGGTGGCGTTGGTGGTGTTTCATGTGGACAATTAACTGGTAATACATGGGCCAGTGTAATTATAACAATTGATAAGAATGATACTGCTGGAATTTATCAAGGTAAAGTTTATCTAAACGGTGTTTTGACGGCTACTCAAACTGTTAATATGAAAAAACCAACTTCAGCAAATGGGGTACAAATTGGTTGTATCGCTGATGGTAGTGGAGTAGACCAATTACAATTACAAGGTAATATAGATGAAGGTTTCTTATTAAATGAAACATGGGATTCTACTAAAATAAGTGAATATTATACTTCACTAAAAATATAAAATAAAGATATGGCTGTAATATATTATGTAGATTTTGTAAGTGGAGATAACGCAAACGATGGATTAACCACAAGTACACCTAAAAAAGATTTTGGTGGTTTTAGTGCCATTTCATGGACTTCAGGAGATGAAGTTAAAGTATTAGGTATAGCCATGACGGCTTTAAGTGAAGATTTAGCCTGGGTTAAAGGTAGTAATACTATAACAACTATTACTGATTTAACTAGTGAAATAAGTGTCGGTGATTATATCACTAAAACTGGAGATCCATTAAAGATTTATGAAGTTTCGAGTATAACAAGTTCACTAATCACACTATTTACTTATTGGGGTGGTGATAGATATGCTTATGATACTGAAACTGTTGGATCAAGTAAACTAAATACTTATGTGAGTACTGCTTCTGCTGAGATGTTAATGAATAAAAATGGTTTTAGTACATCTGATAGAACTAAAATAACAGGTGGATGGGATGCTACTTATACTTCTCAAGATAAATATAGTTATTTAGATGGTAATGCTTTAGGTATACCAATTGGTGATTATGATTATTACCATATTAATAAAATTGTGTTCTTAAACTTTTATGCAATTAAGTTTGATAATTGTAATTTAGATGATAGTTTTGTTGGTCATGGACATAATGGTAAACATATGTTCAGTGATACTGTTGGTAATACTATTACTAATTGTAGTTTTATTGGTTCTGATTACCATTGGGGTTATAATATAAATAGTTGTACTGTGACTAATTGTAATATAGCTAGTCTTAAAACATCTATGTTATATGTTGCTGTAAACAATGTTTGGAGTGGTGTAACTATCGATTATTTATTTGGTCATGGAATGGATAATTGTAATGGGCCAAATAGTTTTTATTATTGTGATTTTAATGTTATAAACTATGATATATTTAAAGGATGTAAGTCATTATATTGTGAAAATATGTCTGTAACTGCATGTCCATTATTGGTATGGGAAGTAACTGGTTTTAAGGCATATAATTTAACACTAAATTCATCTATGTATTTTAAGAATAGTTCCGATATTTATATTAATGGACTTTCTGGAACACCTTTATCTTCAATACAAAATAATGCTGGTGTTGAAATTTATTACGATGATACTTTAACTTCTTTACCAACACCAACTTTTAATTCACCGGCTCAGTCGGCATATTATGAATCTCAAAGTAGTGTTGTTAAGTATACTTCAGGAGGTAATGTGACAACTGATGCTAGTAACCCTTATAGTGGTGTAACAAACATAAGAATTTTTGGAGGTTCTGTTAATAATAATGGTTCATCTATTGGTGGATTAGTTAAACTACCTATAACTCCTGGTGTTGATAACGATATATCTTTCTACTTAAATAGTGATGGTAACTTTACTGGTAACTTTGCTGTTAATTTTATTAATATAGGTTTAGGTTCAGCTTTTGAAACTTTAACTGTCCCTGTAAGTTATACACAACAAACTATTAGTATAGCCGCTGATGATGCTGTATTTGATTATGTAACAATACAATTTAAAGTTGAGCCTACTACAGCTAGTAATTGGAACATATACTTAGACAACTTCACTGTAAGTGTCTAAAAATAAACTTATAATAGAAAATGGAATTAATGTTATTGAGTATCGCCGGAGCAATTATTATGTTACTATTAGGAGCCATAGGGTTCTTTCTACGTAATCTAGTAAACTCCGTTAACAGTTTGAAAGAAGTAGTTACAATTTTACAGACTACCATGAGAGATTCAACTATCTTAAATGAAAAAGTAAACGATAATATATGTCTAAGGTTAGATGACCACCAAGAAAGAATTAAACAAGTGGAATATGACTTAACTGAGGTAAAAATAAAATGTGCTAAACATGGCGAATAACGAATTTAATATGGCGAAGAATGTGAACAGTATCTATGATGGTGTTGACACATTAACTGGTGTAGATGTAGGTGCCGCTAGTGGTACTTTAAGTGATGAATTTAACATGGCTAAAATCCTTAATGCCGTTATTCAAAACGGACAATTAAGAATTGTGTCATAAAATTATTGTTCATTTTTCCATATCAATACATTGTCCATCTCTACTGACCAAGATAAGTAGTTGAATACTTCTATTAATCCTAATTCTAATAAATCATTTACTTTTGAGATGTCTTTATTCGTTAATGAATATAACGTACCTAATAATCCATACTTTTGATTGAATGCTGATTCCTGATCAACTTCGTCCTCTTCCTTTATTAACTTAGATTCTTCTGGGGTCATTGTTTTACCAAGGATGCCAGGGTTCGACTTAATAATTTCTTTTTTAAATTCAAGAAAAAAAAACACGCATTTAATGCCTGATGGATATTCATCTCATCAGCTAAAACAGGTGCCATATTCATCACAGTTTCACTATTATACTTATTATACTTTCGATACATAATAGCCATTATGATATGTAAGTTCTTCATTATTGAGTCAGGGTCTTTAGTTAGATTATATAAATCCAAGAACTGACCGAAACTCATATTATTTAAGTCCTTTCTAAAGAAAAGTCTTTGTCCTTTTACCTTAATAGATTGACTATATTTAGTAGTTATTGGTATACTTAATACATTATTAATATATGAATATAATAATTGAATAGAATCATAATCATACTTTTTCAACTCATCTAAAGATAAATCCGTTAATGATGATATGACTTCATAAGATTTTGTCACTTCATCTTCATCATTTTTCAATATTTCTAGTATATCTCTATATTTATTAATAGATAATTCTGGTAATTCTTTGATGGATATCTTCATTATAATGTAATCATTTTTAAAGGCTTATCACCTTGTAATTCCCAATACATTCTCATAGCAATAGCATCAGCAATATCAGGAGAATGTTTAATCTGTCTCTTTACTTCTACTTTTGGCGTAATTCTTCTCTTTCTAGGGTCGTCTACTTTATATCTCTTATAAGCTTGGAACTCACCTATTAATCTATCTCTATATTTAGGTTCATCAATAAGTATTTCACTTCTCTTAAAATATTCAGCCAATAAATAAAAACATTCAGCTTTTAAGTCTTGAAATTCTTTATTAACTATCGGAGCAAATGATGCCTTAAATTTAACAGTACCTTTTAAGAATGAACCAACAGAACCAACTCCAATGGCATCATATATTACATTACTAGCTCTAACATCATATTGTTTCATTACCTGTTTTATATAATCAACTAATTCAGGACCATCTTCAATAGAAACCAATATAATCTTCTTTATGGTTAAGTCGTGCCATACAACAATACAGGTATCATCATCACCTTCCAAGGCGACATCAATGGTTAGATATTTCTTTGGTCTACCACCTAATCTAGATAAATGATAAGCATCAGATAAATCAATGAAGTTAAATAACGCATTTAAGTCATCTCCGTAATCCCAATTACCTAGATATAAACGTTCATAATCACTACCTACCATCTCGCTTAACACTTTTAGATATAATGGATCATTGAACGAGTTATCAGTTGGAATCGTATGGACATATTTCATATTAGATGGTAAAGTTCCATCTTTCCAAGGTTTATAAAACTCATCATATAACCAGTTTTTAGTTGGGTTAGAAACAATTAATATTTTAGGTGTTATACCAAATTCTTGGGTTCTAAATCTCAATGTGTTTCTTAAGGCAATATAAGCATCATAACCGATTTCACCAGCTTCATCAATACAAGCAAAAGTGGCTTCAACAGAACCTAATCCAACAAATTCAATATCACTAGGTTTTTGAAATAATGGAACCAATAAAATCTCACTTCCATTCTCAAATCTAATTACATTCTCAATAGGATTAAAGTTATAATCATATGTCTTTTTTAAGCCTAATTCACGACACACCTCGAAGAAAGTATTTAAGGTTGACCTCTTTAGTCCTTGGATATGTGCTCTACCCCAGATGCCTCTACAACCAGGATATTTTAAACACATTATTAATGACCATAAAACTAATAATCTGGTTTTACCGCAAGATTTTGAACCTCCGTAAAGTACGTAATTAGTAGTATCATCAAACAGGAGATTTAATGTCTCCATTTGTTTTTGATGTGGTTTAATCCTCAGATTCATCTGTTATATCTTCTATTGTGAACGGATCTACTTCTGATTCTTCCGCTAATTTATCTAAAGAACCATATTCTCCGGGTTCAGGAGCCACTATTTGAATAGTAACTGGCGTAATATTTCTAACTTCAGTTTCAGTTCTTTCAGTGTAACCTCTATCTTTACCTTTAGTCTTTAACATAAACTTAATCATATCTTTATCACCACTCAAACTTATATCTCTAGATTTCTCTTCAACATAATCTAATATCATTTCATCTATCTCATTGAAGTATTTAGCATAATATGGGTCATTGTTCATGTAATAATAGTGTGTCGCTCTAGTTAATCCAATAGCGTCTATACCACGAGTTATATTTCCATAATAAGATATGATAGATTTTAGTAGTAACTTCTTATTCAGTTTAGTTTGAGCTGGCCCAGATAATAAATCAAAATCAAATATATCAGATGGTATCTTTATCTTATCTATACTACCTTTACCTCTTTGAAAATCAACTTTCTTTTGAGTTAAAGCTGGAGCTGGATCAGTAGCCTTATTTTTAGACCCTTTAGGTCTACCTAGTTTACCTTTAGGTTTATTCTTCGAACCTCTTGGACGTCCCATTATAATTTAATTTTCTTTTTATAAAGTGATACCATCTTATTCATACAGTCTACACAACTCATCGGTTGAGGTGTTAAACCTAATGAAATATATTTATCTAAAAACTCAGCTTTAACTGGTAACTTAAATGATGTTCTTCCATTAATTTTAAGTACGTAGAAGTCTATTAGGTCCTTCTGGGCTAAATAATTACTTCTTATCTCTTCATTGGATGCTCCACGATGTTTCTTACCATAAAACCGGCTATATAGGCTTAAAACGTGCTCGTTGATTTCTGGTTTAATAACAACTGGTTCAACAATTGTTTCTTTCTCTATTACTTTTTTCTCTTCTTCTTTCAATACAACCTCGAATTCTTTGTCTTTCATTTCTTTCCATACTAACTTAAACTTTGAAACAGCTTCATAGTGTGAAAGTTTAGGGTTTTTCTTCTTATATTTCTTCATCTCTTCATTATAAATTAAAGCCATAATCATCATTTGTTTTTAACTCCTCCTTCAATAAGGAGTGAACTTCTTTTATTATACCCACTATTGAAGGTAGTGATATTAGATATTTATCTCGTAAGGCTTTATAAGAAGTTTTTTTCTTTGCTTCTAAACCATAATATTCAATATAAAGTTTCAACTTAAAAGGATAATCTATCTTCAGACTTAATATGATGTCTATTATATCATCTAAAATCCAAGGATATTCATCAGTGTCATCTGAGGTATTAAAGTCTTCTAATTCGTCCTCAAGAGGTCTGGCATACTTTTTGAAATGTGGTGCCGTCTTCGAATATAAATTTAGATTAATTATATAAATCAACAACCCATCAAAATTAGTATTCAACCCACCTTTATGTTTATTAAAAGTAGTCATCATCTCATATATTTCTTCATCAGACTTCTTAGTAAGTAGTTCCATAAGACAGTCATTAATTACATCTGATAAAGCATTTCTTATAATAGAATTCCTATATGCCGACCCACATTTTACAATAGCAATATAAAATTTATAATTTTTACTTATATGAGCGTTAATAAATTTCCTCATTCAAGATGTATATATTAATATTTTATATTAAAAATAGTAAAAAAGTAAAATATACTCCAAACTAAATCAGAAAAAAAGGTTTCGTACCTTTTTTTCTAGTCATTAATTTTAATCGTTTTATTGTTTCTGTTTCTGGGTAGTTGATTACCAAGATTAATTCAAAATCTTTTAATCCATTAAAATAAGTTTTCCCTACTACTTTACTGAAATGTTTATTTTTCTTCAAATAATCATAAGATGTTGATAGTTCACCATGATAGGTAATTTTCCATAATAAATCTTGTCCTAATAATACTATTAAAAATTCATTTAAGTCCTTTCGATGATTGAAGCCATAAAAGGAGTAGCCTTGATAAGTAATTAATTCTCTATTTAACATAAATATATATATTGGAGTTTTAAAAGTGGATATATAATAAAAAAAGAGATAAAGTTATATGAGTAATAAAATTAAGGGTTCATTAGAAGCCATTTACACAACACCACCTTTATCAAAGTTCTTATGTGATAAGGTTAAGGAGAATTTCAAAGGTAAAATAACTGAGATAGTAGAACCTTGTGCCGGAGATGGTTCAATGATGAATGTTATATCAGAAGAGTTTCCAACTATACCTTTGATTGGGTATGATATTGATCCACATAGAGATGATATAATTCAAATGGATTTAA
>Ga0307928_10000507_pt1 | contig 29090 bp, 45 predicted proteins | sample AceLakmetagen232_FD_201815 | JGI IMG/M metagenome (GOLD analysis project Ga0307928, IMG submission 201815) | Saline water microbial communities from Ace Lake, Antarctica - #232 | ecosystem: Environmental > Aquatic > Non-marine Saline and Alkaline > Saline | place: Antarctica: Ace Lake... | reverse complement strand
GGTGCTTCAAGAGTCATAGCTCCAACTAGTGTCGGCAACTCGTCTTGCTTTTGACTAATGTCCCATCAGCCATAATATTTATTTATTCATTGTTGTAGTATATTCAAACTTGCATTCACATCTCTTGTGTTCTGATTTTTGTTGCATTAATTTGCTAGCCTCTACTAACATCTCTACTGTCAGACATTCTTTTTTGTCTGCTATTGCGTTTGGATCGCAAGACCTCTGTGTGTATGGGTGTCGTGGTCATTTCAAAAAGTCTAAGAATTTACTCATTATTTATTTGATACGATCTAAAATATTTTTAATTATATTCATATTTATATCTAACCTCTTTTCTTTTCTAATCTCCAGTTCTTGATATAGTTTATTTCTTATATCAGCAGGTTGTGATAATATAAATCATTCAATTTTAGTTGGTTCATATCTCTTTATCGGACATTTCAGATCGAACCTGTGAAATCATATTCAGTCTATTGTGACTAAATTGTTTGTGTTCAATATATCAGATACTTGCTGCACAGAAGCTTCAGTATTAATCACTGTTCAATCTTTCAGTTGTATCATAGTTAATTCTTTGTAGTCTTTAATTAGCATTTTGATTTATTCAAGGTAAAACTGTGGATTTATTTTTATCATTTAAAAGCTTTGCTTTATTATAAACTTCTGCATAACTCTTGTATATCTTTAGTGGACCCGAGCAAACTCATTTCCAAAAATTAATTCTAATACTTACTCTCAATATATTCAAAGCAAATTCAATTCTCGTTTGTCATATTTTTTCGCAAAATTCTCCATAATCCTTTGCCGTGCAAATATATTTTCAAAACATACGATCTTTTGTTTTATCATAACTCACTCACATTTCATTACAAAGTTTTTTGAGTTCTGATATTAAATTATTTATTTCTTTGTTTCAGTGAACCGTAGGTTCAGTATCTTTAGATACTTCTTTTATATCTGTTACTGTATCTGTTACTGTTACTGTTACTGTTACAGGTTCTGTGGGTTCGCTTGGGTTATTTTTAAACCCACTGGGTTTTATAGGTTTCTTTCTAGTCTTCTTCGGTGGTCTTCATCATAATTTTCCATTTTCTCTACTATTTTCTGCTCTAATTTTCCATTTAATTAGATCTCTTTTCAGTGATTGTTTGATCGGAGTGAATGCAATATTTATTATCATATCTTCAGTTTTCGGGTCTTCATCATTTACATATAAAAGGATGTGTTTAAAAAGTTCTCAAGCCTTTTCGCTTGTTAGATGCCCGACAGTTTCTAATAGATCTGCGTACAACATAAAACTTTTTTTATCTTTCATTACAAGTAGCATTTTGAATAAAAAAAACCCCCAGCACACCAGGAGAGGAAGCTAAGGGTTTTTCGTTTGTTTGCATACCGTAGTATTGCAACTTTCATCGGAACTACCCCGCCATAATCTTACGATTACATTTTCAAACTCAAACGTTCTCCTGATGTTCATATAATATAATATATATTAAAAGATTTCTTCATTGCAAGACTTTTTTTACACACATCTAATTACAAAAAACCGCATAATTGAGTTAAATAGTAATCCGAGAAACCACAGTAGATAACCGCTATTGCTACCCCTACTTTTTAAAACATAGCATTATTATATATAGAAGAAACTATACCTTATTAAATTACGCTTGCTTTTTCTATATTAATACTGTATAAGAATATTACTAAGTGTATATATATTTTTATCTTTTATTTTCTTTATGAAGTATGAGATACAAATTAAAAACAAAACCGCTGTCCGTGAATGATGCACGAGTAGGGAAAAGATTTAAAACTATCGACTACAAGACTTATGAAGTTATCATTAAGGCACTGCTGCCAAAGTCTATAGAGATCAAAGACCCTAAAAGTATGGAGTTGTTTATGAAGCGATGATTTAGTTCTATGGCTTCTGATACTAGCAATCCTATTAAATGTTTTGAAGATTGTCTGCAAAAGGCATATTGAATTAATGATAAGTATTTCCGAAGAGTGATCGCAGAAAAAGAAATCGTGAAGAAATGACAAGAGTATATTGAGTTCGAAATTAGACATTTTACTTGATAATTTAAGCTATGATTAAAGTTACCAAGAAAGATCTTGACAAAAAAACTCCTCCGGTCAAAAAGGCTGAGGAAAAGAAACAAGAAGATCCAAAAACACCTGAAATTCCTAGTGATGAACCTATTGAGGTCTTTCCGAAACCTTTTCTTAAATGACAAACTTTAGAAATATTAGATGGTATATATAAATGAAAAACAGGGGAGATGTATGATATTAGATATATATTTGTATTATGAATTTGCATACAAGTAATTTTCTTTGTGATAATCGATGGATATAAAATGCTACAAATAGACCAAAATATTTTAGTTGCTTATAAACCAAAAAATGACAGAAAAAAACCAAATCCTGCCAAAAAAACTAATAATAAAGACAAAAAAGCAGTTGAGAAAGGAGCAGATCGCAAGAAAGGCAAGGAAGATAAAGCTTGAAAAGGCAAAGAAACTAAAAGCAGCCAAAGCAAAGAAAGCAAGGCTGTTAAAGATAGCAAAAAAAGCTGAACTGGAAAAACAGAATAAAAATATTGACAAAGATAAGTGATGAAGACCGACAAAAATAGATTATTCAGTCGTACAAATACTTATAGACATTTTTAGAGTTGCTTGATCTATTAATGATGCAACGGCTCAGGCTGAGATTTCAAAAGGCACATATCATAATCGAATTAAATATTGAGCTACGTTTTTAGACATAAATGGTAAAGAAAAAGACTTCAAGACCGAGATGAGGAGAGCTAGAAATTTTCCAAGAGTTGCTTGTAAATCAATAATATTAAATGAAGCCTTTAAATGAAGCGCCAAAGCATCACTGGAATATTTAAAAAGAATAGATCCCGAGTGGAAAGATAAAGCAGAGTTGTCAGGAGATAACGAAAATCCTGTTGAGAAGACTATTTTTATTCTTCCTGATAATTGAAGATGACCACAATCCAACCCCAAGAATGATTCCAAACAAACTTCTTAGGATCTAAAGCGGATATTGTTATCGGATGATGAAAAGCCTGAGCTTGAAAAACAGTGGCACTTATACTTGAGCCACTTAGAAATATAACAGAAGTACAAGATTTTTGATCTGTAATATTCAGGCGTACTATGCCGATGGTAACTAACCAATGAGGATTACGAGATAAAGCGATGGAATTTTACGCATCTATACCTTGAGCCAGTCCAATGGAAAGTACAAAGACCTGGAAATTTTTGAATAAAGATTGATTTTCAAATAAATTAAAATTTTCACATCTCGAACACGAGAAAGATAAATTAAATCGACAGTGAACAGAAATACCGTTTATGTGATTTGATGAATTGACACATTTCTCAAAAACACAATTCTTTTATCTATTATCTAGGAATAGATCTACTTGTTGAGTTCGTCCATACGTTCGTGCAACTTGTAATCCTGATCCTGATAGTTGGGTTAAAGAATTTATTGAACGATGGATCGATCAAAAGACTTGATATATTATTCCTGAAAGATGTTGAGTTCTCAGATATTTTACTATGGACTGAGAAAATATAGTACGATGAGACAGCCCCAAAGAAGTTAAAAAGAAGTGTCCTAAAATCTTCAAAAATAAGGAGCTTGCTAAATATGATATTTCTGATCTTATTAAATCAGTTACTTTTATTGAATGAGATATATACGAAAATAAAAAACTTTTAGATAAAGACCCTGCATATTTAGGAAATCTTTTGGCCCAAAGTACACAGGTTAAATCACAACTTTTCGAATGAAACCGAAACGTCAGAGTAGACGGGCTTTCTTTATTCAAAGAAACATCACTAAATGATATGTTTAGTAATTTTGTGGAGGACTCAGAAAAAAGATATATTACTGTCGATGTTGCGAGATTATGAAAAGATCTAGCGATAATAAAATGTTGGCAATGATTTAAAGTTTATAAAACTCGTGTCTTTACAAAATGTTTGATTACAGATCTTTATAGTGAAATCGAGAAGCTCAGAAAAAGCGAAAGCATCCAAATATCTAGGACATTGATCGATCAAGATGGAGTATGATGAGGACTGTTGGATATGTGAAGCTATGTTTGATTTAGTTGATGATTGCCTGCACTTCCTGATCCAACCACTGAGATCAAAGAGAATTACGCCAATCTAAAGACCCAATGTTTTTATAGGACTGCTGTCAGAATAAATGATGGAAGTATGGCTATAGATACAAAAGATATTATGGTAGATGGATTGGTAACAAAAGATATAAAAGTTTGATGACAAATACACGATGTAAAATCTTTAATTAAAAAACAACTTAGATCTATCAAAAAAGATAAAATCGACAAAGAGTGAAAGCTCCAAATAAATTCTAAAGAAAACCAAAAGAATAATTTAAATTGAATGTCTCCCGATTTTGCTGATACGATTATGATGAGAGAATATTTTGAACTAATAAAAGAAATAGACCCAACCGAACAGATATTTTTTAGTTAATAAAATACTTTAATGGCCAGCAAATGATTGTTCTTGTATTTGATACCAAAAGCTCCAACGAATTGGGGTAAGGTTTCTCAAGCACGATTTAAAAAACAGCCACACAAACTACAAGTATTTATATATTTAAAATACAATCAAAAATATTGCAAAAGATTTATTATGAGAAATATGTATATATCAGCAGAAAATACTTTCTATAAATATGACAAGATAATACAAAAACACCTCAAAAATAATATTGTTTAGTATCACGACTATTGACTATTATAAATTTTTTCCTTATACGGGAGATGATTGTATTTTAAATATTAAAATTTAATAAATGACAAAATTTTCTGGAAAAACTATTAATGTCTGAATAGTTATAGAGGCTTCACCTGGTGCTGGTGGTGTTCCTGACACTTGGTTCAAATGGAATGAATTATCACTACAAAACAAAGTGACTCACGTTATGGATGAAAGTTCATTGTGAAATATTGTAGATGTAGCTGACACAGAAATTTCTTCTGAATATGCTGAATGAGGATTATGAGGAAATGTAGCGCCTATTTCTATTGGTTGGTTATTATATTTAATTTTCTGACAAGCGCCAGTAACTACTGGAGCAGGTCCAATTTATGACCACACGTTCGAATTATTGAATGCTAACACGCAACAAACTGCTGGTATCACTATTGAAAGGCCAACAGATGAATTGCAACACACTTTAAGTTATGTTGAAAATATGACTATCTCTGCCGAAATAGATGGTTATGTAACAGTTAGTATGAACGTAAAAGGTAAGAAATGAACCGTTGTAACTCATACCGCATCTTTCACTGATGAAAAAGCTTTCGTTGCTAATATGCTTAAATTATATGTAGCTGATGAGTGAGATAATCCACTATTAGATCCTAATATTTGTCTTAAATCTTTCGAACTTGTCCTAACAAGAGATCAGGAGGAGGATAGGTGTATGTCTGATATAGCTATGGGAGAACAAATCACAAATAAATTTATAATTACAGGATCGTTTGAAGTTACTATGGAAGATAGTGATGATATGGATGATTACTGTAACAACCAATATAAAGCAATATCTATTGTGATCGAAAATGCAGACTCAGATATATTAACTTTCACTATGCCAAAAGCTGTATATGTAAATCGAACGCCTGCAATGTCACTTGATGCTATAACAAAACAAACTATAGAATTTAAAGGTCTATATTCTACTTCAGAAAGCAAAGCAATAAATGCTGTCCTAGAAAATACTTTAGCTTCGTATGTTTAATATTAATTTTATATATTTCTTTTAAATAAAAATGGACGCAATAAATATAATTATAAAAATAATAACAGAGGAAGTCGCAAAGCAATATAGGGAATTTGTTGAAACTGCTGTAGACATAAAAGTTTCTGATGAGGACGACAATACTTTTAAAGTTATCGCAAATAGTTGAGAAGAAGACAGAGTATGAGATATTGTTATTGCAGCAGGAGTAGATACAAAAAATTATATGAAAAATCCAATTGTATTGGCGGATCATAGATATGCAATCGCAAGTATTGTCTGAATTTGAACTAAGGTATATGTTGATTGAAAAAAACTTATTCTTGAATGAAAATTTGCAGATAGCCCGATGGGAGATTTATGTAAATCATTATATAGTCAAGGAGCATTAAAAACTGTTTCAATTTGATTCATAACTAAACAAAGAAACGAAAAAAATAGAGACATCATTGAGAAATCAGAACTATTAGAAGTTTCTTTTATACCAGTACCTTGTGATGCAGGAGCTGTAAGTTTAGATAAAAAACAATTAGAATTATGAATAGAGATTTGATTAATTTCTAAAGAAGTTGCCAAAAAAATAGAAACGATGGATGAAGTTGTTGAAAGTATTAAATCATATATCGACGAAAAATTCGATACTATGACAAAAGAAATCAAAACAGTAACATCAAAAGATACTGAAGATGGGGAGAACAACCCACCCGAAGAAAAAAAGGTAGAGATTACAAAAGAACAAGCACAGTTATTTGTAAAAGCTCTTAGTGAATGATTATTCACTGCCAAAAAATAATCAATTTTTATATTCTTTTTTTAAAATTATGAGCGAAGCAGAATTAAAAGAATTGATGGAGAAATTAACTCCTCAATTAGAAACTTTATTAAAGTCTACTGTAGAGGCTTCTTTGAGTGATGAAACACTTAAAAGTTTAATTGCAGACCAAATGAAAGATATGGATTTGGAAGCAGACGCAGAAAAAATGGTTGCATTGGAAAAATCTGTTAAGGAATTGACAGAAAAAATGCAAATGAATACACTTTGAACTAAAGAATTGAAATCTGAAAAAGCTATTGAATTATTTGAAATGGCTGTTATCAAATCAGCAAAGGACAAAACTTCAGTAGAAGCTGAATTAAAGACTTTGACTGAGGGTGCAACTGGTCTAGGATTAGACGCTAGTGGATTATACTTTATCCAAACTGAATTCCGAAAGGAAATTCAAAAAGTTTTCAATGACAAATTCTATGCAACTGCATATTGTAGAATTATGCCAATGAACTCTAAGACTTTAGAAGTGCCTATCTTAGTGCAAAATGCAACTAATGGAGCTTGGGTAGCTGAAGCTGCATCTTGAGATGATGGGATACCAGGTGGAACAGAAATCTTATTGACTGCAAAAAAATGGACTAGATTATTGAATGCAACTTCTGAAATGGTAGAAGACTTTTCAGCGGATGGAACACTTTGGACTATGTTTGCGGAAGCAGCAGCAGAACAATTGATGTTATTTATTGACGACCAAGTTTTCAAAGGAGATGGTACAGGTACTGGATCAACTCAAAATGTTCTTGGAGTATTTAATTTGACTGGTGCGGCTGTTACTACTTTGAGTGGTGCTGTATCAACTATGGATTATGACGATTTGATAGATATGCTTTACGACATCCCTGTTAAATACAGAAGAAATGTTATATTCTTCTTTGCTAGAGATGGAATAAAAGGTCTTAGAAAGTTGAAAGATAATGATTGATTGCCTATCTATGCAGGTCCTAGAGAAGCTCAACCAGCTACATTAATGGGTTACCCAGTTGTTGAATTGGCCGTTGGTCAAGACGCAGTTGGAGACGACGAAGTTTTTGGAGCAGTTGGAAATCTAAAACATTTCGCTATGGGAATGAGAAAAAACCTTACAACTGAGTGGGGTTACATTGATTCAAATTTTGCAAAAGGAATTAAATCAATGAAAGTTGAAACAAGATTTGATGCTAAAGCTATATTCGAGGATGCGTTCTCGCTTATAAAAACTGCAGCTTCAAGTTCTTAACATATTAGGGGGGGATAACCTCCCCTCCTTTTCTTTTAATTATTAATTAATATACGCTATGAGATACAAAGTATTAAGAGGAATTATTCAATGAAAAAAAGTTTGAGATATTGTCGATATGGATTTTGATTTGGCCAAGAAATATTGACCTAATTATTTAGAGATCGATAAAAAACCTATAGAAGAAAGGGAAATACAATCGCCACCACCAGGAACAAAAGCTAAAATGACCTGGGAGCAAATTAAAGCTGAGGCGTGAGGAAAAGTAGATAAGTTTAAGGCAGACAGAATCAAAGAGATCGCTGTCGATCATAAAATTGATATTTTTAAAGAGGATGGTAAAAATTTCAAGTCTAAAAAGACATTAATTGAGGAGTTAAACATTTTAACAAAATAAACAAAAGATCTTATGAACGACTTGGACTATATATTGGGGCTAGTAAAAACTGCGTTGGGAATAACCGGTACTACTAGGGATGACGAACTAAAGCAATGGATCGAGTGAGCCATTGACTATATTTCTAATTATACTCATCGTCCAATTCGTTCAGAAGACATAGTAGAAGTTTTAAATTGAGGAAAAAATAGTAATATTATAAAATATCCAACTGATGCTATAACAAAAGTCGAATATAGAGTTGACTATACTCGAACAGAAGAAACTATAGTGTCTTGATCTATATTAATGGATTATAGAAATCCATATTTTATTGATAGAACAACTCTAGGAGTAAAAAATCTTAGACTTTCATATACTACAGGTCGAACATTACAAACTGATCCAGTACCACCACTAACAGAGGCGACAATAGGAACTTTGCCAAATGATTTATACACAGTTATAGTAAATTATGTTGTGGCCGTAGATAAATTAAATAGTTCTTGAATTATAGATGGAGTTAAATCAGAAAAATTGGCCGATTATTCTATCACTTTCAAAACATCTTCAGAAATGAGTAGTGGAAACATCTTATTGTCATCGTCGGATAAGACAATTTTAGATACCTATGTTTTATATAATCTAGTATAAGATGTCTATAAAAAATTGCAGTGCAGCAGTTCAAAGAATGGTATATGTCAACTGAAAATCAACGTGAATGACCACAGTTGCCACATACGATTGATATTGGACAGCAATTTGAGAGGAATCAAAATTATTTGATCCTGCAAGTATGGGTAAAGCATTTATATTGAAAATAACGCAGAATGATGTAGATATTAGGGATGGGGATGAGGTTATTATAGAGTCAAATACCTATTCTGTGAGTGGCGTATCTCACAGGAAAGGGGGGAATCTATATTTAACAACTGCTTTATTAAATTTGAATCAAGAAGATGCTACAAGTTAATATTGATCCAAAAGACGCAATGAAAAATCTTAATGAAATATCTAAAGATGATATACCAAGAGCTTTATCAGCTTGGATTGAAAAAGCACTTATAACTATACAAAGAGAAGCTAAAAAAGAAGTTCCAAGAGATACAGGAATATTAGCAAGATGAATTAGGTATAGGCAAACTTGAAGATCTCGTTGAGAAGTATTTGACAATGTATCGTATGCTTGATTTGTTCACGAGTGAACTAGATCGCATACAATAACAGCTAAATGATGATGATTATATTGGTCTTGAGCTAGACACCCAGTGAAAAGCGTAAGACATCCAGGAACAAAAGCCAATCCTTTCTTTGTGAGAGCAATAAAAAATAAAGAAGACAAATTATTAAGTTTATTAGCATCAACAATCGACAGCTTTATATCAAAATAGTCATAATGAGTATAGCAACTTGGAGAGATAAAATATACACAGCTCTATCGCCACTAGCAGGATCAGGTATCACAAAACCAATGACTGAGATATATAAATATGCTCCAAAAAAATGGGACAATCCGCCATTTATGATAATTCAATATGATAATACCGCTAATGAGACTGAGGATAGTTGTTCAAATAATCTTACATATAGTTTTATATTATCAATAGTTCATCTTATTAATGATGATATTGATTGGGCAACTGCAGAGCAAGCAATTTGCAATATTATAGATCTATCTATAGGATTATTAAATGATAATAGAGCTTGGGGATGAGATGCAGTGGCGACAATATGACCAACATCTGAACTTGTAGAAATTACAGCCTCTGAGAAATGAGGGGCCTTAGTTGGTAGAATATCAGTTTGAATAAAATCACAAGACGTTTTATCTTAGAATATTACAATGAATATTATACAAAAAATAGTATCAAGAGTATTATGAGTACAAAAAACAGCAACAGTAAGTAATCGATTTCCTGATGTTGTTTCTAGTGATCCTACATCTCTATCAAGATGAGACTATATAAAATATTTCAAGTCTTGGCAATATATTGCTATCACTACAATTTGAGATGCTATGTCAGCTCAAAAAACAGTATTAAAAAATAAACAATGAAACGAAAGGAATCATCCATATATGAAATTTATGACATCTGAATTAATAAATTCAGTATCTCATAGTTACGAATTATTCGGGACTGCTTATATTTTAATGATAAGAGCTTCTGAAACTTCAGCGGTTCAATGATTAAGAATATTAAGGCCTGATTTAATGCAAGAAGATTTTGACGAACGTGGAAGATTAAGACAATGGTTTTATTATGGAGAAAACACAGTAACAAATATACACAAAGAAGATGTAATAGTTGTTGCTGATTGGAATCCATATCAAGAATATCCACATATAACTAGATGAGTATCAAAACTTTCTGCAGCAGCAGGAACGATATTAAATGATGAAATATGAACTATATGGAATCAACAAAATATGACTGATTGAAACACTAGGACTCCAGTTATTACATCGTCTCAATCACTAACGAAAGATCAAATAAAAATTATGAAAGATTCACGAGACGAAAGTCATTGATGAGTTTGAAAACAAAATTGAGCTGCATTTTTGGCCAATTGATTTCAAATACAAAACTTGAATCCAACTCCAAAAGATATGGACTATCCTTTACAACAAAAATGGGATGCAGAAAAAATATTGGCAACTTATAGAGTTCCAAAAGCTGTTACCGGTATGTGAGAGGGTGTGAATGTTTGAAATGTTGAAGCGTTTAATTCTATATTTGCTGAAAGAGCTTTGACTCCGTTGGCTCAAAAAATATCTACAGCATTTTCAACTACATTATTCAGTTGAATAGGTACATACGAGTTTGTAAATATTATGCCAGTTGAGGAAGATAATATTAGAAATAATTACAATACTGGGCTTATATCTCAGAATGAGGGTAGAAATTCTCTAGGATATAAATCAGTTAAATGATGAGATGTATTTGTTGATGGCGCTCCAGCTGTTACAGAAATTTCAGGAAGTAAAAAAGATATAGAAAAGAAAAGTATATCAGATACTATAGTAAATAAATTCTCTTTATTATTAAAAGAAGTTGAACCAAAAAAACGAAGTGAAGATCGAATGGAAAAGAAAATTTCTAAGAAAACTAGGAGAATGAAAAAATATTACAAACCATACAATGCAAAATTACAAACAATATTCTGAATACAAGAAAAAGATATAATGAAACAATATGATTCACAGACAAAAGATATAAAAGAAATATCTATAGATATGAAAAAAGTATCAGTCTCATTATGAAATAAATATACTAATGCCTATTTGAGATTATTAGGCCCTGTTCAAAAGGATTTAATGGAATCAGAATGACAATTAGCTATGAATGAGGTTAAAGATATGGCTTTTGATGTGAACACAACAAAATCTAAGAAGATCCAAAAATGAATACTAACTAATATGGCACAAGAGGTCGACAAAGTTACTGACAAGAAATTGAACGCAGTAATCGATGCAGGAATACAAGGTTGATTATCTCCTGATGAAGTGAGAGTATCTATACAGTGAGTATTTACAGAACTTTCAACAAGTAGAGCCAAAAAAATTGTTAGAACAGAAACTATGAGAGCAGCCACAGACTCACAAATATTAGCTCGAGATCAATCAAATATTGTTAAATGAAAAGAACGATACACAGCTCAAGACGAAAGAGTTTGTGAATGGTGTGGTCCTCTACATTGAAAAAAAATAGGCTTAACAGATCCGTATTTCAAGAAATGAGATAAATATAAAGGTAGGGATTGATGAACAATGAAACTAGATTATTCATCTACCGAATGATCTCCACTACATCCAAATTGTAGATGTGATTTAATACCTATCGTAGAAGACTAAATTTTTATTCTTAATTATACGCCAATGATTAAAATTTGAGAAATCGAAGTAAAGTTCAAACCCAATATGACAGTAAGAGATTGACAATTTTTAACAAAATGCTATGCAAACTTAGAAAATGAAAAGACCGAATATGGTCAAATGGAAATGAGTAACGATTTAATGTTCTTATTTATAGTAGAAATAGATGGAGTAAAAGACAAGCTCCAAATTGAGAAATATGTATTAGATGGTAAATTGACTATGGATGATTATGCGGAATTAGTTGAAGCTACAACAAAATATTTTGACGAAGTGCAAAAAAAAAAGATATAATAATTAAGACATCATTATATGAAATATCTAAAATCGGGATAGCTAGTAAAATTAATTATACAGATGAAATAATAAATGTTAGAATTATGCAGTTTATGAGTCGATCATACAATGATTTGATGGATACACCGATAGAATATGTAAATATTATTTTAGAAATGATAAACAAAGATAATGGCTAAAGAAAGCGTCGTAAAAGTAATAATAAATTGAGTTGATAATTCTAAGAAAGCGTTGAATTCTGCGACGAAGTCAGTTTCTAAATTTGCAAAAGCTAATAAAGCCACCTTTAAAAAGATGGCTGCTGTTTGAACAGTTGCCTTTGCTGCCGTAGTAGCGTTCGGATCTAAAATGGTAAAGCTTGCAAACAATCAAATAGAACAAGAAAAGAAATTAGCTGTTGTATTAAGACAAAGAACAAAAGCAACAGACGATCAAATAGAATCCATAAAAAATTTAGCCAAAGAACAACAAAAACTTTGAATTCTTTGAGATGAAATACAACTTGCCTGAGCGCAACAGTTGGCCACTTTTGTTAAAAGTACAAAATCAGTAGAAAATCTTTTGCCAGCTATGAATAATTTAGTAGCACAGCAAAAATGAGTTAAAGCAACTCAAGAAGATATGATAAATATTGCAAATCTTATGGGAAAAGCTTTAGATGGTCAAGTTTGAGCTTTGAGTAGAGTTGGAATATCTTTCTCAGACGCACAAGCAGAAATATTAAAGACCGGAAATGAAATGGAAAGATCAGCTATTCTTGCTGAAGTTATTACCTGAAATGTTTGAGAAATGAACAAAGCACTTGCACAGACTACGTTTGCTGGTAAAATGACACAGCTAAAAAATAACTTATGAGATGTATGAGAAACTATAGGAAAAGCACTTATTCCAATGCTTGATTTATTAGTTGATAAAATTGTTCCAGTTGTGACAAAATTTGCAACTTGGGCAGAAGAAAACCCTAAATTAATAAGAAATATATTAGTAATTGCTGGTGCTGTTGCTTGATTAGTGGCAGTTGTTGGTTTATTATGACTTGCTTTGCCTGGTCTTATTACAGGTATAGCTGCTTTAAATACTGTATTACTTGCCAATCCTTTTTGATTGGTGTTAGTAGCTATAGTTGCAGTTACTACGGCAATGAGAAAATTGGCCGATATGACTCAGACTACAACTGAAAAAATGGAAAGTTATAGACAAGAATTGAGTGATTTAGACGAACAATACTCAAATTGAGAAATTACACTCGGTGATTATTTAAAGAAAACTGCTGAAGTTAGAGATCTAATGAATAGTGCTGCAGACGCTGCAACAACCTTTGGATGAACTCTTAAAGATAATTTATTCGATATGTTAAACACTATTGCAAGGCCTATTCAGTCAACAATAGATCTTATAAATCAATTAAGAAAAGCGTTCGGCCTGGCAAGTACATTATCAACAGGCGACACAGATCTATCAAAAGTAACAGGTTCAGCTCGTTGAGGAGGTTTGTTTGCAGGAAATGCTGGTGGATGAGTAACTGCATCGCCAACAGAATTCCAAACAAATATAACTTTACAATGATGAGTAAATGTCTCAGATCCAGCAGATGCAGAAGCATTTATGGAGAAAATATGAGGATTTGTAAAAGACACTATAAAAAATTCTTATAAAACAGCTTCTTTATGAAATACTTAATATAAAATGTTCTGAAACCTACTATATGTAAATTGAGTTTATTGAGAAAATCACGTGTTTAATGCACTGTGATTTGATTTTGATGATTTATATTATAATCTATTTTGATCTTATAGTTGGATAAAAATTACAAATATGCCTGATATTTGGAGTTTAGATCAATTAGATTATAGAAAATTTGATATTGCCGTACAACCTGGAATGTGAGAAAGCGAGTACAATATTAAATCTAAAAAAATTACTGTAAATTGTAGCATACACGCAGACTCAGAATCTGATTTACAAGATAAAATTACAATTATGAAAGCTGATTTGGCAATGTATGATGAAGCCAAAAAATCTTTATATCTTAAATTAAAAAATTGAGTAGTAGTGCAAGCGCCAGCTAAACCTATTAGATGTTACATACCTAGAGAACAATGGACGATAGGCGTTGTATTAAAAGTTGTTGTAGTTTTTGAAATTATAAATCCTTTTTTATTGACTGTAGACAGGACGTGATACAGTTATCCTAATATTACGACTTTGGTAAATGATGATATATTGTTGACCGAATCAGAAGATTTAAGTAATCCAAAAATTATTATAGTTTTTAATTCTGCGACAGCAGTTACTGAATTAGTAGTTTCGATATGAAATAAATCTATTACAATAAACGAAGCGATAAGTCCCCTAGATATAATAGTGATTGATCCTACGGAATATCAAGTATCTATAAATGATATTTCCGATGGGATTGATCGAGACTGAATATTCCCTGTTTTATTTCCTGGAACAAATCTATTTACTGTTCAGCCGAACGGTACTTATGACTTTAGCGCCTTTATATCATTTTCTAACTCTTATGTATAATATAAAAATATATGGGAGACCTTGAATAAATCTATATAAAGTTTTATCTCCCAAAAAAATTGAAAGTAATTATGCTTTTAGTGAAACAGTGGACTTTGGGCAACAAGAATTCACATTTAGTTATTATTGAGGTAGATTTGTTGAAAATTCTATTGAATGAACGGTCGATTTATTCAAAAATAGGAATATAGTAGAAGTTTATCAAGACTGAATATTGATATATACTTGATGGGTTGTATCTATAATAGAAAAAGAAGATAAAAAATGATATAGGTTTGATATAAAAATATCTTGATTAGCAAGTTTATTGTCAAAGGTTGTATATAGTGGATCATTATCAATTACAAATCCAACTACTGCAATCCTACAATGTATAAGTGAAGTAAATACAAAGCTTGGGTTGAATATAGATGTTACGAAAGTGCAAACATATACTAACCCGTATAATTGGAAGATAAAAAATGCTAGAAATTGTGTTGATGTATTGAGTCAGGCAATGGAGAAAACAAAAGATCGATACTTCTTTATAAACGAACAAAGGGAGGCAATATTTCAACCATATACATCTTGAGCTAGTGAGGAACTAATATTTTGAGAAGAAGTCTCAGCAATATCTGTCGAAACAGATACAACATTATTGATAAATAAGGTATATATAAAATGGAGATTTACTACAAGAACTGAAATCAGGGCAGAAGATCCAGACAATCCATGAAGTTTTATAAATGTATGGGTTGATGATATACTTATTTGAGATGTTATAGTTGAAGACGCAGTATCGATAGCAGCAAATTGATTATTAGAAACTGAGATATATTTGGAGCAGGAAGTAGATTCTAACTCAGCAGCCACAGAATATTGAGAAGATTATTTAAGTAAACAAACAATTCAGGAATTTAATTTAATTAGATTAGAAAAACCAAAACAATGGGAATGATTACATCCAGGAGATAATATAACAGTTAGGAATTCAGAAATATTAATTAGAAATGATATAATTAAAAAAATAGTTTATGATAAAGATGGTGCAGTTATTGAGACAAAAGATTATGAAAGTTTGGAACAATTTTTAGAAACTAACACAGCATAATGGGAATATACTACAAATTAAAAGACGATTCACAGGCAACTATTGACGCTCCAGTTAGTGCAGGAGATACAATAATTGTATTAGGTGCTTGACAGGGTGCAAATTTACCTGATCTTGATCCAGGAGAAACATCAAAAATTGCATTATGACAACTTGTTTCATCTCCAACAGTATTAAATGTATTTCAAAAATTTGAGGTTGTTTTAATGACAAATAAATCGTGAGATGTTATAACTGTTACTAGAGCGCAAGACGGTACTATAGCACAATCATTTCTAGTATGAGATATTGTCGGATGTTTTGTTTTGGCTTCACATCTTACACAAATGCAAACTATAATAGATGCAAAATTGGATCTAGCTGATTATATATCTTGAGACAAAATTTATTGAAGCTCTACAACTTGAACTGATGCCTACGCAATTACATTGTCGGATGTTTCAGCTCTAACAGATTGAATGAGAGTATTCTTTGATGTTGACACTGCAAACACTGCAGCAGCGACTCTTGATGTTTCATCTCTAGGTGCAAAAGATCTTACAATATTTGGTTGAGATGCTTTACAAACTTGATATATAAGTGCCTGACAAATAGTTGAAGCGACACGAGACGCAGCAAATGATTATTGGGAAGTTATATCTGTAGTTGATAATAGTGATGTAATTATAACATCTAAATTTACAGAAAATGTGACATTATGAGAAACCATAACAGCTGGAGATCAGTTGGGATCAATTTATATAGATGATTCAGATTGAAAAGCATATAATACAGATTCAAACACTGCATCAAAAAATAGATGTGATTGAATAGTAATTCAAAGTTGAGTATTGGACGATGTCGTTCCTATGATTAAATGATGAGATTTAGACCAATCAGCAGTTACAGAATGAGAATATTTCTATCTTATGAAAGCTCAAAGTTTACCTGAACAGATCCAAAGTTGATATGTATTTACTGAAAAAATTAGTATATCTTGAATATCTTGAACACCTACACAATTCTCTTTTGATCTTAAATGTGATAATGCTATTGGTACAGTACAAGCAGAGGCGATGGTAAAAATAAATTGAGTACAAGAGGGTAGTACACAAGTAAATGTTACAACATCCTATGTTGCAAAAACAATCACATATACAACACCTATAATTGAAACCGATATAATAACAGTTGAAATCAGATTGAATACTGGAGCAACTTATGCTTATATTAAAAATTTTGTTATCGAATGAATAGATACAGACTGAAGATATTGAATTTCTGCAAATAGAAATCCTTGAGATACTCCTGTATTGGTTGGAAAATCAACAAAAACTACACAAATAAATATGCTAATAGATGAGCAAAATTTCGTTGATGCGTACAAAGTACAAGAGCCACATACACTACTTGATAACACTGTTTATCAAGCTGAAACAGACTGATTTGTTGTTGCATATATTACCTGATCTTGATCTTTAAAAGGATATATGGACGCAATAGATGCTACGACTCAAATAACTGCGTTTAGTTGAACAGAATGAACAGCAGTATTTCCAGTGACTAAATGACACTATTATAAAGTAGTTCAAGGATCGGCGTCACTAACTGGAGCAAGGTTTTATCCATTATCTACGTAACTATGAAACACTTTTTTAAATGACCTTTAGATAATTTAATTTATATAGGTAAATCAAAATATAATTTGCCACATACTTTTTCTATAGATGTCATATCAGATAAAGATTATAAAAAAATAAAAGATTGACACACTATAACTGTCGAAAAAAATAGTTTGCTTATTATAGATGATAATGATGTAACAAAAGAAGAAAAGAAATTGAAATGTAGAGAATTGATTTTGGAAAAATATAAACTCCACGATCAAACAAATATTTTAATGGATTGATCTGATACACAGAAAAAAGAAATGAAAATATATATCTCATCATTATTAATGGAATATAGATCAAATTGAAAAGATGCAAATTTTAGTAAAATAACCTTATAATATGACTGATAGATACAATGAATTTGCACCTGCTGCAAATAAAGTCCTAAATGAGGACGGTACAATAACACTTTTAGATTGAACCCTAGTAGATATGACAACAGCAACAGAAAAGTATAAAGAGATGTCGCCGATGGCAAACAAATTTTTGAATCCGGATGGATCTATTGTGACAAGTCCTCGATGAAGTTGAGCTATGCCACCACTTACAGGAACTTGAAGCCCTGAATGAGTCGCAACCAGTAGAATGGCTTGAGATTTCTATGTTGATACAGTTTCGGAGATTACATATACAAACCCTAATGCAAGTTGAATGATTTGACGAGAAATAGTCCAAACAGCTCCAGCTTAATTTTATTTTTTTGCTACAACTAAAATGTTTAAAAGATTTAAAAACACAATATTAATATTATCATCAATATTATTAATATGAAGTGCGTTTGCTTTGCCAAAATGGACGTCTCTTTGGAAAGCACAAGATGCAATCGCTTTGCCAGTTACTCAGATAATTTCTTGATGAACTCAAAGCGGAAGCTACGTAATTTGATGAGATGTGATCGCTAATTTATGAGATAATTCCAGTGGTCGGGTTATTATAGATAATCTATATAATTCTAATTGAATTTCCTATAGCACTGGTTGATGAGGAGTTTCTTCAACTGGTTATTGGTATCTTGATTGAAGCGCTGAAAATTATTTAAGCACAACTTGAATCGGAAACTATGCTCTAGCAAATGCCAGCAAATGATTTGCGGTCGGTACTCTTTGATCTCATTTAAATCAAGCCTCAAACCAAACTTGGTTATCTTTTGGTTATGATAATTGAATGAGAGAAAATATAACTGAATCAGTATTTGTTTGAATAGGTGTCGATTGACACGCAAATACAATGAATCAAGTATTAGTTGGTAAATGATTATATCACGATACAACTAACGCAGTTGTATATTGAATATATAACGAAGACGATACATCAAATCTAATAGTAATTTGAAATGGTGCGTCTGATGGTGCTAGAAATAATGCAATAGAAATAGAAGTTGGATCTAGCTGATTATGGCTACCATACCTATTAAATTATTCTTTGATATGAACGGACGGCGCTGGTAGATTAATAGAAGCTACTGAAACAGATCCAGTTTGGACTGCTGTTAGTGGGAATTATTTACCACGAACTTCTGTAACTACTGGTATTGTTTACCCTTGAAGTGATGTCCTAATACCTAGTTCATCTTCAATATTTACTTACCTAGATACAATAGCAAATGATTTAGGTAGTGTAATTACTACTTGAGCTTATATATTAAGTTGAGAAACGGCAGTAGTTGCTTGTACTTCTTGACAAAAACAGGTAGCAATAATTTGATGAGATTTAGCTTTACAGACTTGTGTTTGAACTGGTTGGACAGCAGAAAGCTGATTTGGTTGAGCGTTCTTAACTACAAGTAATGTGACTTCAAATAGTCCTTGAACTTTAGCAACAGATGACTTTGTATTTGGTAGTACTTGATTAAGTGATACTTGACCTGATTGAGATAAGAGAATGCAATTTGATAAGTCTTTATGATTTTTCTGAGCAGGAGTTGCACAAAGTACACAATGGGACACTAGATGAAACTCAGCAACAGTATTTTGAACAAATAATGAAGCACAAGCTACAAATAGTTTTGCAATATGAAGTGCCTGTAAATCGGCAGGAAATCAAGCGTTTGTTTGATGAGTAAGTGCTTGGAATTATGGTGTTGCGTCTTTAGCTTATTGAAGTCTTTTTAGAGCATCAAATAAAAATTCAATATCTGTTTGATATGGTTCGGCAGTGACTGATACAGCAGGAACAGCAGTAAGATTGGAAGCTGATAGTGACCAAGATAATAGTAAAAAACCCGCAATCTTTATTAGAACAGGAGTAGCACCTAGTACAACTACAGATAGAATGTATAATGTAGGTTGAGATTTAATGTGGAATTGAGAAGAAGTGATTACACAAATATATACAAATCCAACCACACCTTGATTAGATTTCCAATTTGCTTTTAGTTGATGACTTATGGAAGCACAATATTATACAGGTTGAGCTTGGACTACATCAACAATATTTACACCTTAAATAATTTTATAACTAAATACAACTATGCAAACAATCAAGAAACACTCTTTTAAGATAGCTGTTTGAACTGTAATAACTGTTGTATTGGCAGTGGTAGTTTTTGGTATAAGAGCTTGAGTATTTATGTCTGATGTAGCACAAAACACAGATAACATAGAAAAGAATACTGTAAAGATTGATAAGGTATTAGACAAGATTTGAATAATGAATGAATTGGTTGTAGAAACTTCTACTAATGTTAAACGATTAGTACAAGAAGAAATGAAATAGATTTTATAAATTAAAATAATTTATTATGTTTAAAAAGATTTTATATAGTTTGGTATGACTGTTGTTAGTGTGATGATTGTTTTGATTTGCAAATGCACAGTTAGTAGCTTCATCTCAAACAGTAGATGAAGAATTATCTATTGGTTGAAGTCCTTTGGCTATTGATTTTGATGATGATTGAGATAGATTATATATATTAGATACAAATAATGATTTATATCTTTGGGATTGTACTGGTGCTTATGATGTGTCTACTTGTACTAAATCAGCTACAACTATTGATATATGATTACAAGATTCAACACCAAAGGACATAAAATTTTGAAATAGTTGAAATAATTTTTATGTTCCTTGAAATGCAACAAATACTATAATGCAATATAATTGTACTGGTGCATATGATTTAACAACTTGTACTTATAGTCAGTCTTCTGCTCCAGGTAGTGAAACAGATGTGACTTGAATTAGTTTTAAATCAGGTTGAACTATATTATATTATGTTTGAACTACTGATTGGATTAGAAAAGCAACTTGTACTACTGGGCGAGATATTTCTAGTTGTTCTTATGTTGCTTGAAAAGATTTAGATGATTGGGGAGTGTATTTTCAATCAATATATGTTGATGATACTGAAACAGACGCTTATATTTATGATAACTCTTGAATTTTGTTTTGGTTTAAAATGTGAACACCTTGAGATGCTAGTACAACAGTCCCACACAATTCGACAAGTATGAAAACTCAAAAGGTAGTAACATTTTGAAATACCTATCAAACAGACTTTATAAATTGAACAATATATTTTTGAGTATGAGGTTATTTATTGCAAATGGAAGATGCTTTTAATCTTAGTCCAACTATCACAGTAAACTACAATGCTACTTCTACAGGAGTAGTATGTGATTGAGTAAATGAAATAACAGTACCTTGAAATATAAAAGAAGTAAGTGTAGTATGAACTATGTATAGTTTCATAGTACAAACATTTAGAACATTATTTAGACTTTAATTAATTAAGAATATTATTAAGATAATGGAAATACGAGAACCGAACTTTGTTAAAGAAATAGTTGATTGAGGATTAAGAAAAAATCAGAAGATAGAATTGTTAGAAAAGGTACAGGAAGAACTGACAGAATTATTTGAAGCAGATATACTTGATGAAGCCTTATACAACAAGGCATATAATAATTGTTATGAGTGAGCGAAGAAATTATTAAAATAAACTTTTATAAATAAATAATTATAAAATGATTAAAATTCTTACACGATTAAAGAAAAACTTTGTTCAGTTAGCTTGGATTAAAAAACTAATTACTGCGAAAATTATCAGTTCTTCTTTTGCTAGAATATTAGAATGAGCAATATATACTGTTTATGCAGGTGTGGTAGCTTTTGTTATTTCGGGTATCAATACTTGAGATTGGAGTCAATGGATGTCTACAATAGATCTTCTTGCAGGATGATTTGCAATAACAATACTTTCTGCAATCTTGCAATCACTTAGAAGAAAAGAAAAATAATCACTATATTCCTTTAGACAGGAGATAGTGGCTCTTGTCATATATCTTAATATGAATGAGAAACGAATACATTTGTTGAGAAAACAAAAAAGACGTAAGACAAATAATTATATAAGCTTTTTGAAGCGAATAGTGTGAGTTCTTATATTCATAATTTTTTTACTTTTTGTTTCATTATAATGTTACCTAAGAATTTACAAGATTTTTTAGACTCTGTAGATCTACAAGATAATAGAGATTATATATATGAAGATGTATATATGAAAGAGTATTGAGATTGAAAAAAAGTGTGACCTATATGGGATGAATTAGTGAATAAAATTTACGATCAATTCGACCAAGAAAGTACATACAAAGCTTGTGGTGGGTATTCATTATGAATAATTTATAATTGAAATAATATTATTGAATACCAAAATAAAGGTTTCAAGTTTGAACAAGAAAACCCCAAGACATACCGACATATATTTCAAAACAAAAGATGACGGCCAAACAGATGAAGTAAAGTTACAGAAATATTAAAGTTCTTTAGAGATGTATGATTGATCGAATGACGAATGATCGCTACTACTATTGGATGACTAAAGAATGCAATAGAAAATTGATTTCTAGTAATGACAGGTACACAACATTGTGACCGAAGAAAAGCAAGTAAGAAAAAAGAATATGTATATAGTAAAAACTACTGATGACATTTCTTTGATATAATATGATATGATAAAAAGTGACGAATTGCTGCTAATTCATTTGGTACAGATCGATGAGATATGTGATATTTCAAAATCCCATACAAATACACAAAATATCTATTCCAAAGACGTGTGGTCGTTGATAAAGATGATAAGGGTATAATAGAAAATCTAAACTTCGATAGAGAATATAAAGAAGCAATAGATCTATGAATTACAAATTGAACAGACCCAAATAAACCGGCAACAAAAAAAGAAGTATCAGTTATGATATATAGGAGTCTACAAATTAAGTAGATGTATTAGTTATTAACTAAAGAAAAGGAGGTATAATCTATCTAGGGGTCTATGAAACATAGACCCCTTTTTTTTGTTGATAAAAATTATATTGACCTTTTAAAATAAATAAGTATAATTACAGCAATTTATATTGTATATGTTATCTAATGAGGGAATATAAGTGGAACTGACTAACAGCTTATGATAGACGTTTTTACGGTATTTGGAATAATATGAAAGATAGATGTGACAATGTAAAAAGTATAAGTTATAAACATTATTGAGATCGTTGAATATGATACAGTGAGGAACGAAAGGATTTTTTGGTATTTTTTAGTGATATGTACGAAGAGTATACAAAACATTGTTTAGAATTTTGAACAAAACAAACTACTATTGATAGGGTAGACAGTAATTGAAATTATTGTAAAGAAAATTGTAAACGAGCAACACGAGAAGAGCAATGAAAAAATAGATGAAATTATAAAAAATATACCAAGAGTTGAATATGTATTAGCATTAAGAATAGGCAGTAATCCTGCTTCTCATTGTTATATAAAATATAAATTTGATAGCTGAAAAGATGTGGTGGTGTATATCTGCACAATAAAACAATTACTTTCCTTAGAATATATTAAATAAAAACTATTTAACTATCGAATATTTGTCGGGGTTATAATTATTTCTATCAAAATCACGTTCTCAATATTCTGATTTTTCCCAATTTATTTCTTCAGCTTTTCAACTTCAATATGCTTTTCAGTTATTATCATTTTGCTTTAATATTATTTCTTCACATCATTTTAATCCGCTATCTTCAAAAACAAGATCTACTTCACGATCATAATATCTTATATCTTTATCTTCAGAACAGATAGTATAAGTTAAAGTTTGTTGTGGTAATATATATCATACGTCTCAATATTCTAGTAATAATAATACAGCGGAAATTATACTAACTATAATTAATATATATCGAACACTATAATCAATTTTAATTATTTTTTTTATTATTTTTCTCATATAAAGATTACATATTAAAAGATTCTAACGTAATTCACACCTTATCGAGATCTTTTCTTTTTAATTCTACTAAATCTTTTATTATAGATCCATCAATTTTAAATTTAATCTCTTTAAAATCAGAAGATCTAAGTACAAACGCTTGAAATTTTAATATAGCTACTCCAGTGTCTTCGATAAGTTGTTTATCTTGGTCTGCTGGGTGTATCATTATATTATACATTTGCTGAATTGATTTTAATTTTTCATTGAGATTTATAATCATTGTATATCACTCTCAGATCTCATATCAAAATTTTTTGATAGTACAAGTAAGTATTTGCATAGGAATATTATTTAATTTTAAAGTTTTTATTTTCTCTGATCTGTATATGTTGTGACAATTCTTTTACTGTTTCATCATCTAGTGATTTTATCCACGCTGTTATTAGTGCTTTGCTTCATAATCATTTAGACACAGTACATCAAGCTTCTATAAGTTTTTTGCTTAATACATCATCTATATCATCTTCAAGTTTATATTTCAAAAACTCTACTGGTATTATTCCTAATAAATCTTCCGGTAATCAATGTGCCAAATCGTCAGATACCCATAATTTTTTGCTGTTTGTGAATTTCAATTTTCATATTGGGGTTAATAATTCTTCTAGTCCAAAAGTGTGCATCAAACTTTCTAATCGTCTATCGGTTGATTTAATATTAGTCTCATATCATCCTTGTAATTTTGTAAGTCTTGAGATTTCTTCTTCTGTTCAATCCATCAAGATTTGATTTTCTTGTCTTTGTTGTAGTTTATAAACAGCATACTCTTTGAAGTCTGCTCTATAGTTTTCTTTTTCTTTTTCAAAATTGGATCTAATTTCTTTGATGTCATCTTCACTTAATCCTTGTTCTTTTATAAAGTCTGAATCATTAAGTTGACTTATAGTAAGCATTAACTCTTGAAAATTTTTCATTTTGTCTACGATACTCATTTTAATAATAATTTATAATTTAAAAGGGCATTCATTCATTATCTTTTTTTGTTTCTGTTGCTTTAGGATCTAATATATCTTCTACTTCTTTTATTCATTCTTTATCTTGATTTTTCTTAGCAGCAATCTTTTCCAACATCTCTTTATATCACACAGGATTAATAAGATATTTATATACTTCTTCTGTGTATCTAACATCTTTTTCGCAATATATTTTGATGTCGTCAATCTTTCAATCATAATATCGATTGAACACAGATCATCAATCTCACTCATCCTTTGGAGTGCTATCAAATAATATGAAACATAATAGATCGAGTGAACACGCAAATTGTCATTGTTTCCATTTTTGCATAACATCTACAGACGTTTTTTCTCGAGGTTTTGTGTCTCATACATCTATTAATTTTTGTGGTATAATTCCATTTATTACAGATCTTTTTCGTATATACGGAATATCAAAAGAATTTATATTATATCAACCAAGAACATATCCAGGCTTGCTGTCTAATAAAGCAAAGAAGTTTTTTATGATTTCCTTTTCTTCTCATACAAAAGACTGAACTTTTCAATCTATTTTTGTTGATATACATACAACTTTTGAGAACTCAGGATATAATCAAGACTTATTATAATATGATTGTTCTGTAGTATCTTTTTGCATATCAGGCTTACTCAAATATTTATCATCTCGATATTTCTTTTTTGAATATGTTGAATATTTATCTGTTTCTGCTACGGTTTCTATATCAAACCAAATTATATCTTTCATTTGTTATTTGGTTAATCGAGATAAAACTTTGTCCGCAGTTTCAGCAAATCATTTTCCATTGAACATCTCAGCCGCACAGATTACAGCACATTGTTTGTCTGACATTCATCCGCCTCCTCATTGTTTGAATGGTGGTCTGTACTCTTTATAGATTGTTTTTCAGTTCCTTTCTTCTTCAGTATAGACAATTTCTTGTCATTCTTTAAAAGAGTTGTCTTGTTGCTTTCATAGTGAGATCGTTTCTCCATTTTCCATATCCATTTTATGGAAATAGATAGTTTTTAGTGTGTCCGGATGTGTTCGAGTATTAACTCAAACAATTTTTTTAACTTTGCTTGTTTTCTGCATTTTGCTATTTTGTAATTTAATAAAAAGCTTAGGTTGTTAATTAAGGTGTTGATGACGATACCGAAGTATTATCTCCCTAATTAACAGCCTAAGCCGTTTAGTAGTATCGCATCAACAGGGATATTATATTAAAGATATATTATATTGCAAATCTTTTTTTGTTAGCGAAGCTCCTCATATTCTCATTTAAATCTAAAAAATTTATCTAGCACTTCATAGAATAGATTGTGCATAGTCGCTTCATTATTCGTAGACATATATTTATCGTTTACTAATCATTTACTTAGATCGTGGACTTTGCAATCAGATATTTTTTCATTCTCATTTAATTTTTTTGGTTCGATACCATAAATGTTTCAATATAAACTTCTCAGACTGATCTTTTCATCTCAATATCTATTTAAAAGTGCCTTGAGCTTGATCTTGTTATATACCATAGGCGTATGAGTATTATAACTATATCCATCGGGGAATAATTTGTGTATTTTTTGGACCATTTTATAATATATAGATTTTCTTCAGCAAGATTCTTTGATATATTCCAAGTGATCTTTTAGAGTTCCTTTTACATATACTTGAAGTTCCACTGGCTTCAGCATATAAATATCATCATTCATCAAAATAAAATCGTCACTTATGTCGGGATCATCACATATCATTTTATATTTATTGAATACATTTTTATATTTACATTCGTGTTTATCTTCTGCAAAAATATGATGTAGTCCTTTTGTTCGATGGGGATTATGTCAAACAACAAAAACTTTATCGTGTTTCAAATTCTTCAAAGATCTCAAAGAATATCTAAACTCGATATTGTCATTGTTGGTTTTTCTCAAAACATAAACTACATCCATCTGTATTTATTAAAATATTAAAGTATTTTAGTTAAAGCAATTTCTTTTAGTTCTGTTCTAGTATCAAAATTATTTCTACTATGTACTTCTTTATGATGCTTGGGACATAATCAAATTAAATCAGATCAATCTTTCTTATGTTTCCTTTTTCATTTGTAGGGACATTCTATGTGGTGTGGCTTCTCGATTTCATCATAACATCAATCTAGTTCGCACTCTATATAATCTCATTCAACAAATCATCTACTTTTACAGAAATCTTTTACATATTGCTGCATAGACTAATAATAATTAAATAAAGTTTTTATACCTATCCTTTCTTGATAATTTCATATCTCGGAAGAATATATTTCATCTTAACATTTATAAAAAGTAATAAACTAAAATTTTAATTAAATTATCATATTTTTCAAAAAATAAAATAATACTATTTTTTATAATCAGTAAAATTACCTACAAGAACTTCTGCAATATCTTCGTGCATTTCACAATCATTATAACTTGGACATTTTACATTGAAACAGAATTTTATCATATCTTGTACTCTGACTATGACTTGGTCCTCATCAAATTTATTGACAAGCACAGTTGTTTCATCGTGCTTTTCTTGTTTTAAGTGTGGGCAATCTTCCATAATGTTTTTATTCATTATTTTATATTATATTATAAATATATACTCTATTTGGTTTGGTCTTTAAATATCAGCTTTGCTAAACTTTCATATCATTTGATTGTAAGATATTCATATAAGTCTTTATCTCCCATTTCATTAAAATCTATAGTTCAGTATTTTTCTTTTATTTTTTCCATAAGTTTTTCTGCCATTTTTTTGTTATACTTATCACTCATACTGTTATAGGTTTTATTTGGTTAAAAGGTTATATATAAAATCTATACATTCATCTGGTTGGTCTTCTATTGGTTTTCTAAGCTTATTTCGATAGTGCATAATATAACCAGTAGTTGATACATAAGTAAAGTGTGTTCATTCTCATTTTCTCTTCACTAATTTTTCATGCTCTCTTTCTTCTATATTATTTACTTTCATCCAATCCAATACATCTCATATCATTACTGGGTGTCAGATGTTTTTTTTAATTTGGTAATACATATCTCATTTTTCTGCATAACTCCAACATCTCTCATATTCATATATGTCTTGTATTAAATTAACAATATGATTTCATCACATTATAGCATCACATTTTCAAGACATCTTTTCAAAAGAATATCAACTGATAACGAAATCACTTTCTCACACAACTCTCTTGAAATGTGTAAGTTCAACTTTACATCAAAAACTAAGTGTCTTATCTGCTATTACAGAATATATCTTATCTATCTTCTTCATCCTCTATATATTCTTATGTAATTAAAAATTATTTATCTAATATCTTAACTTTTATTGAATTACCTTTGTGCGTTTCCTCCATTCTTAATTGGACAGATTGTATAACCAAAACTATCATACTTTCGTATAATTCTTTTTGATAATCACTACCAAATTCTAAATCAATTTCTATTCTCTTTGTTAATTTCTTCATTATTCAGTCATAGGATAAATAAAGTTTATACATTCATCTAATTGATCGTCTATCGGACTTCCTTTATGTCTTCGTAATGTCAATAAAGTGATTAATCATTCACTACATTTCAATCATTCAGTTATAATCATTGCTTCGGGTCTGTTATTTCAAATCCAATCCAAAACATCTCAAATCATACAGCTCCTTTTTCTCCATATTTTTACGTTATATTTTCACGCAATAATTACCTCGTATATTTTTATGATCTTTCTATTCTTCTCTTGTTCTGTCATTACATTCATTGTATTATTATTAACATCTAAAAAGATCTTCTTCATCTCTTTCTTTTTTATAACAATCATAACATACGGAATATCAAAGTCACATATCAGTGTGAATTGTTTTTGATGTATAACATTCTCCTGTTATTTTATCTTTTCAGCATCAAGCACAATTCATCTTCATCTTCATATCTTCTACATATAACACAATCTTCCGTTTCATTGGTATGTGGTATTCATCATATTTTCTAGTTTCATAATTCCATTTTTTTAACATTCGCATATTTCTTTTTTGATTGTATGTGAACTACCCCACGGCTAAAGACCGTTGGGGCTTCTCGCTTCAATGATAGATAACCGCTCGTATCTATTGATACTTACTTGTTATTGCTACCTCTGCGAGAGTATACCACTACTGTTCCGTAATGG
>Ga0307928_10000506_pt1 | contig 29093 bp, 49 predicted proteins | sample AceLakmetagen232_FD_201815 | JGI IMG/M metagenome (GOLD analysis project Ga0307928, IMG submission 201815) | Saline water microbial communities from Ace Lake, Antarctica - #232 | ecosystem: Environmental > Aquatic > Non-marine Saline and Alkaline > Saline | place: Antarctica: Ace Lake... | reverse complement strand
AAAATACGGCTTAAAAGAACAATTTACCGAACCGACGATGTACGATATTATGTTCTCGGAGTGGCCAGATACGACTAACGGTTCAAATGATCCTTATACCGGACTGATACGATTAGAGGTGGACGGTGGTTGGTCTGACGAGGTTCAGATTAAGTTCGTACAGGAAGATCCTTTCCCTTTCAATATAACGGCAGTGCAAACTAAAGTTGAGGTTAGCGATGATTAAAGAAATAACTAAACCTACAACACGAGAAATGGTTATTTCGGACATCCCCTTTCTGGTGCTTGAACACGAATGGCTTCGGGAAGTTTTTTACGACTTTTTTGACCAGGGTAGAGGCCCGGCCTGGGTACTTGAAGACGAGGACGGAAGGATAGCGTGTTTCGGAGCGTCTATTCTATGGGATGGTGTTTGTGAGGTTTGGTTCAGTTTAATTAGAACAGACAGGACTATTTCAGTGATAAGAAATGTAAAAAGATTTTTAGAAGAACAGGGAAAGCGGTTTGGGGTTCGCAGATTTCACGCGACTATCAGCGATGAGGTCGGCAAGAAGTTTGTAAAGTTCTTCGGCTTTAAGTGTGAAACTCCGGACGGGATGATGGGGTACAATCCCGACAAATCGACCGCGTGGCTTTATTCGAGGATTTTATAATGGCAACGTTAGCAATAGCAGGTGCAATAACAGCAGGTGCAGGATTGGCCTTATCATACAAGCAGACCCTGGAAGAAGGTAAACAGGCTGATAGGTTAGCCACGGAACAGCAACAGCAGATTAACCGGCAGGCTAAGTCTGTCCAGGAGGCCGGCCAGTATGAATCCAGAGAGAAACGCAAACAGGCCAAACGCGCCCAAGCGTCACAAATCGCACAGATGGCAGCCAACGGCGGTGCGATCACAGGCTCTAATTTGTCGCTCCTGGCAAATACTTCGAGGGAGTTTGAAGCTGATGCTTTAGTAATATCCCGAAACTACGGTGTGAAAGCTATGGAATTAAGGAATAAAGGGTCGCTGGCAAGGTGGCAGGGTCGGCTTGCCAGAAGAAGTGCTAGGATAAGGGGTGTCGCCAACCTTGCTACTGGAATTGGAACAATGTTCCTGATGAGCCAGGCAGGCGGTAAGCAAAAAGATACTGGCAGTAGTAGCAGCAGTAGTAGCAGTAGTAGCAGTAGTAGCAGTAGTAGCAGTAGTTAAAGGCACGTTCGTACAAAGATAAAGGATAAATTATGCCAGAAGTATCACAATACTACAGACAGCAAAGATTAGCCCCGCTTAGCGGCGTGGGCAATCTTTCCGCTTCGGACATTGCCGCCGCTACACAGGGAAACAGAGAACTTGCCAGAGCGGGGGGCATGGTTACTGAGTTCGGCATGCAGTTCATGGAACAGAAAGAAAAGGCTGAATTTCACGATCAGCTTAATACCGCAAAGACCGACTACCTGACAAAGTTTTTTAACTATGAGCAAGGTTTACAAGACAACGCTGATACCGAAACATACATGCCCGGCTTAGAGGCAGGTCAGACAAGTTCATATAAATTCACCAACAAAAGGGCTGCGAACGAATTTGAATTATGGAAAGCAAACGAGGACTTATCGCAGACGAGGCGTGTCTTTGGTATTAAAAATGAGAAGGACGTTCAGAACTATACCAAAAACTGGAGCCTGGGAATTAGAGAAGCCACCAGAAGAACTGCAAGCGCAATGTCGGACTCCAATTACCAGCTTGAGCTTGCAAACGGTATGTCGTTTTATGGGCTAGAGTATGCCACCGACGAAAAAGGTGAGCCAATATTAGACGAAAAAGGAAATCCAACAATCCGACTAATAGAGGACTGGGAGAATCCTTTGCTGGACACTGACGAGGTGAGGATGGCGGGTTATGAGTCATGGAAGGCCGACGCTGACGCTAAGCGTGAGGTGAATATACAGGACCGGATAAAAGAATCAGTAACAGGCAAATTCCAAGAGATTATTGATAATGGTGGTTCATTAAAGGATGCTTATGCCCCAATTAACGAAGCTGTTAAGGCTGGCTTAATTAGCCCAACAGAAAAAGGCACTTTAACCGCAAATGCAAGTGGTTATCAGTCAAGAATGGATAAGAAGGCCACGACCGTTAAGCACCAAAAAGAACTTGATTCATACACAGAGCTTTCAGACTTAATGTTGACAAGTGATGCAAATTATGATGACCTTGCAAATTCAAACGTAGATCCGAAGAATATGGAAAATTTCCAGAAATTTATTAAAGGCTCTTGGACTCCTAACGCAGAGATTTCGACTGCTAATGGACTAAAAGCATCAAGGGATGCTGTATTTAGTGCTCAATTTGGAGAAATAGGAACTCTTGGGGCTAAAGATAAACTAATGGATGAGTTCTTTGTGAAGAAGTCGATAACAAAAGAACAATACGAATGGGGTATTGACAGGATAGAAAATCCCTATCCTAGAGCCATGGCTTCAAGTATAGAATCCGTAACAGTAGACCAAGGGAAAAATTGGTGGGGAACGTCTAAGGAAGAGAATCGTGTTGAGATAAATAATACTGAATTTCTTGAATGGGTTGATACTGAAATAGCAAAAGGCAGCAAACCTAATGTAGAAGAGATGCGAAAGCACATGGCTAGTATTGTTTCCGGGAAACCTGTTCAAGATACCTATGAGCAGGAAGGTAAAGAAACTACCAAGACTATTATTGTTGTGAATCAAGCTGGGGATAGATTTACAGTTGACGCTTCTGAACTTCAACTAGCCATATCTAAAGGGTACAGAGTAGAATGAGCGAAGGATTAAAAACGCTAAGGCCATTAGAGACATCTGATAGTAGTAGCCCAGAGGTCGGAATAAAGAGTTTACGGCCAGTCAGAATCAACCAGAACCCATACCACGGACTTTCTGCGGATGATACAGCCAAGAGGTCTAAGGCTGTATATGACATAGCCACAGACTACCAGCGTCCATTTGCCGAGATAGAAGAACTTACCGCTGATATTGACGAAATAAATATCCACCAAATACTTAACCAGCCAGCACCGGAAATGGTATTAGAAAATAACCCAAGTAATAGATTTGGATTAACCGCTGGGCTGAAAACAGGAACAAAAACAAGACCAAGAACACAGGACGAAACAATAAAATATAATGCACAGAGGCTTCCTGACGACGATAGAACTAAGTTTATGGCAAAGGAATATATTAGACAACGTGCACTAGCTAAGAAGGCAAAAGACGAGAAACAAGTAGAGCTTAAAGACGTATATGATATAAATATGATACTTGCTTATTTCGGAGGCGGTGGTGAGGATGCTGCCGAAGCAATAGGCAAAGCAAATATTTTCAGGAACAAACCTAATGCTTTCGGGGTTGGAGGAGATACAATTGAATATCTTGTTGATGATCCATCAGCTTCTTACGTTACTTCAGCTTGGGACACAAGCCTTGACGGAGATCGAGCAGACGAAATAGATAAATTAGTCGGATTTGGTGATGCCAAAGAAAGGGATAAATATTACAAGTCAAAGGGTATAATTGACACAGCAGAGTTCCATGACCGTAAAGACACAAGAGAGTATATGCCATTCACTATTATTAAGGCGATGAAGGGCAGCGAGATTCGTGATGCAATAAATAGACTACAAGACCCTGAAGCAAGCTATGCCAAAAGCAAGTTTACCTCGCATGGACTTAGCCCAGATTACGACAGAGATTTATTATTAATGAGAAATCACTTCTTTAACATGGAAGAGTCAATGGCAAGGGGACAGACGTTCGCTGCTTCACTATCAAACCTTGGTTTAAATGCTGCGAAGTATATGACTGAAATAGCATTATTATCAGGCGTTACTACACAATTAGCAGGAGGTAAGGCTATAGGGCTGAGGTCTGCCGCTAAATTACATAAAATAGGCGTTCCTCGGCTAATAGCTGCAAATGCAGGAAAATTAAGCTCAGCAACCGCAAGTGCTTTGCTTAATCCATCTATGCAGGCAGATTTAACGATAGCCCGAATGACAGACAAGGGCTATGCCGGTGATATTGGAGAATTTATCAAGACCGACGAAGGGCAATCACTTATACAAGCATTACCAAAATCCATAGCAGAAGGAGCGGTAACTTATTACATAGAAACACTTGGAGATGATCTTGTAAAAGGTGTGTTCAATGTTGGAGGTGGTGTTCTAAAAATTGTACCAAAACAAATAGTTGGCAAGATCGACGAAATAGCATCGTATATGAAGAGAACAGGACTTCGTTCTTTTGATAAACTACCACCTAAACTGAAGGGTAGTTTAGCGGCAATAAAAAAACAAATGAATAGACTGCTTAAGGCTGGAAAATTTGACGGCATATTTGGTGAGATGACAGAGGAGTATGTTGATAAAGTAGTTAAACCAATATTAAGACTTGATGACCAGTATCGAGATAAGGATGATGATTATCTTACAGGCGTAGCCAAGTCGATGATCCCAAACAAAGATGAGCTATTATTGCAGTCTGCATTGTTTACTATTATTCCATTTTCCGCAGGAGCAATATCCAGCGTACCGACTACGATAAACTGGGCAGGCGGTAAGGTCGCAAAAGCCGTAGAAGGTCAAGCACCACTACCGGAAGTCAAAAGCAGGATCGATCTTGAAAACTCCATAGCAAAAGAGTATAATTTCGATAGGCAAACATCGTTTGAAGTTGCTGATATGCTCGACAGGCGAACAAATATAGACAAGATAGAAAAGGAAATACAGAAAAAGGGAGGGGATCTAGCCAATTTCCGGTTTAAAGATCACAATAATATCAAGGCACTTGCTGCAATGATGGTCGATAGAGGAATCTTGTCTACAGACGCACTTCGCATTGCCGAGATAGTTACCCAGACCGCAGGTGAGCAAGATGCGACAATCCAAGAGGTTGTCAACACTAAGGAGTTCAGAGACGAGGTTAATAAGGCCGAGAAAGAGCCTGACGCTCCGGTAGAGGCCGAAACAGAAGACAAAGGCAAGAAAGCCCTTGATGTCGCTCAAAAGCTCTCAGATCAAACTGGTAAGCCTGTCTGGGTTCAAGACAGTAAGGTGTTGGTTAAGAAGCCTGAGGGAGAGTCTACGGAGATTACGCCTGAACAGGCACAGGGCGAAGTAGGGGAGGTGGTAGAGCAAGGCAAAGAGGGTCCAGTAGTTTACAGGAAGGCAGGAAAAGTAGTTGATGGGCTTGAAGTGCTTGATGATGTGCCTAATAGAGATTCAATAGAAGCTACTTATGGTAGTGAATTTGAGGAAGTTTCTGGGGTACAAGAAGTGTCTCTGTCTGAGAATTTTGGAGACTTAGAAACAGGGTCGATAGAGGGGCTAAAAAAGACAGCTACAGTAGGTCAGGATAAAAGGGCAAATGAGTTGGTTGAGGAAATAACCAAGTCAGGGAAAATAAAACCGTTGATATTAGTACAGGACTCAGATGGACTTTCAGTTCTTGAGGGGAGCAATAGAATAACTGCACTTGCTAGAATGGGAAAGAAATCAATTCCAGCTATAATTGTAAAAGACACTGAATCGCTCGCCCAAGCCCAAGAAGCCAAGCCAGAAGACGCACCTTTTAAGGCCACAGAAGAGACAAAACCAAGAGGTGTATCAAAAAGCGTCAAAACAGAGGCAATTAAAAAAGGCCTTGTAGATTCGTTTCAGGACATACCAGATTACCAGATTGTTAGCCTAGACGAACAGGGTCAACTTGCGGCTGATTTAATAATCAATGATTACGATAGAGCCGTGAAAGTCGCAATGGGTCAAGAAGCCGCACCTCCAGGAGTTATCCCTGAAATGGTTTACATTGCAGTAGCTAACAAGGCAACACGGGAAGGCGATGTTGACACACTGACAGAGCTTGCGTTGAACTCTGAATTGATAAAAAAAGCTACTGTAATGGGCCAAAGAATACGGGCCTATGGTGAACTTGGTGAACATTCCGCAGTAAAAGCAATCCAGAAAATACGTCAAGCAAGAGAAGAGCAGTTATCAGAAAACGAAAAAGCCACAATTAAGAAACTCCGCAAGGAACTTGCTACGTCAGAAAAGGCACTTGCTAAGGCAGAAAAGAAGCTCGGCGAAAGAGAAACAAACAGCCTTGTAGAAAACATAACCAAAGGTGAAGAGCCTGTAATAAAAGCAAAGACTTACGGGGCAAGAAATAAGGTTGTTACTAAAGATAAGGCCGACGCAGCAATAAAGAGACTGGGAGACACATCGAAGCTATTCGCAGGAATTGACCCGAAAAAGATGATTGATATTGTTGAAGTTTCAGTTTATCACCTTGAAGCGATTGGCCGAAACCTTCCAGCGTGGAAAGATGCAATGATTAAACAGTTTGGCGAAAAGGTCAAACCTCACCTTACAGATTTATGGAAAAAGGCAACTGCAAAGTTGGCAGAAGCGAATATATCTACCACTTTGGGGAAAATAAGGGTAGGTGTAGATGCAGGGAAAGATATTACTGCTTTCTCTTACCAGATAAACAAACTTGCAAAAGCATTGATTATGCAAGGTGCAAATACGAGAACAAAACTTGTAGATTCTGCACATACAGAATTGCAGGACATTTTCCCTGATATTACCAAACGAGAAGTATCAGATGCGATTAGTGGGTATGGCAAGTTCATCAGATTAAGCACAGAAGAGATAGATGAAGTTTTGAGAGACCTTAAGGGGCAACTCCAGCAACTATCCAAGCTAGAAGACATGGCCGCAGGAATAGCTCCTGTAAAGACAGGCGTTGAGCGAAGAACTCCAAGCGATAAAGAGCGGGCATTAATTAAACAGGTCGGTGAGGCAAAGAAAAAAGGCGGATTTGAAGTTACTGATCCCGCAAAGCAACTTAAATCTGCACTTGGCGCAATAAAGACTCGACTTAAAAACAGCATAGCCGACATTGAAAAACAGATAGCGGATAAGAAAAAAACCGTAAAGACCAAACGGCCAACTCCTACAGACGCAGAAGTTGAAGCACTAAGAATTAAGAAAGACGCATTAAAGAGCCTCTTTGATGAAATGTTCGGCAAGGCTAAGATGACTATGGCACAGAGAATAGCGGCTGCCAAGTCAAGGCTGCAGACTGACATTAACAAGCTCAATAAACGCATTGAAAAAGGGGACTTTGCCAAAGAACAACGTGAGGCAATCCCAGAAGATGCTAAACTAAAGAAACTTAGGGAAGAAAAGGGAACTGCAAAGCGGGCTGTTGATGCGGCAAGGGAAGTTCTTAAGCAGGGTGGGGGGATAGCTAAAGCAGAAGTTGAGACGATAATGAGACTCTCTCAAGGTATTGAGAGTACGAAACTGGCAATGGAAGCTAGCCCAAGACGGACTCAATACGGAAGGCCAACGGAAACTGAAATGCAATACGGGTTAGCCGTTGTTGCGTTTGAGAATTATGTTGAGACTATTCAACTTAAGACTGCTAAAAAAGCAATACCTCAGAGATTAAAGAGTTGGCTGAGTCCGATACAGGTGCTCACAGATATTGCTGGTACAGCAAAATCTATCAGAGCATCAATGGATAATAGTTTTATCGGTAGACAGGGAATTAAACTATTCTATCTTGGTATTACAGGAAATTTTAAAGCAGGTGATATTTGGCTAAAAACATTCTTTAAGTCATTCAAGGTTATGGCAGGAAGTTTAGTTGGCAAGCCTGTAATGGATATTGTACGGGCGGAGATTTTATCAGATCCGCAGTACGATATGATGAGAAGAGCAAAAGTGGCTACAGCAGTAGCGGAAGAAGAATTTCCGGTGCATTGGCCGTCACAGATACCAATAATAGGCAGAGCTTTCAAGGCATCAGAGGACGCATTTACGGCGTCTGCATATTATATGAGATACCGAACTGCTAAGATGTATTTTGACATAGCACAGAAAACCGGAGTTGACCTTAATGACAAGTTTCAATTAGAGAGTATCGGGCTTTTGGTGAACTCCCTTACAGCAAGAGGTAAGGTTGGAAGCTATGGAGGAAAGCCGGGATTCGTAAATAGCGTACTATGGTCGCCAAAAATGTTGGCATCTAATTTTGATGTGTTCTTGCTACAACCATTTAACTTCTCAGACTCAATAGGGCTTGCTAATCCATCATTCAGCAAGTTTGCGCAAAGGCAAGCGCTTAGAAATTTACTCCAGATAATACTAGGACAAGCGGCTATTTTGTTCATAGCAAATAAGATATTCCCTGGAAGCGTGGAAGTTGAACCAGGCAAATCAGACACAGGTAAGATTAGAATTGGAAATACAAGGTTTGACATATCTGGAGGGTCTGGTTCAATGATAACGCTTGCTCTAAGAATAGCAAATGGCACATTCACATCAAGCTCTGGAAGGCAGCTTGAGCTTGACTCTGGAAGTTATGGCGGTATGTCGTCGATGGACCTTGTATGGAGTTTTCTTGAGAATAAACTAGCTCCTGCTGCAAGTACAGCAACTAAAATACCATTACTAATACATGGAAAAAAAGATTGGCGTACCGGCAAAAAGATTACACCTCTAACAATGGCAGGTGATTTATTTGTTCCATTGCCGTTTGAGACGCTCAAAGAATTGATGGAAGATCCGGAATCTGCTGATATTTTAGCCGCAATGATAGCTGAAAGCCTAGGTGTATCAGCACAAAATTATAAAATTCGTGGTAGCGGCGGCATTAGATAACATTGACAAATTTAAAAGGAGCCACACCAATGACTAACGATCAAAGGGACGAGAAGCTAACGGAGATACACACCGCAGTTACGATGCTTGCAACTGAAGCTCAAGAGGACAGGAGGCGTATGGCTGAGGTTAGGACGGTTATTTTTGGTAACGGAAAGCCAGGTCATGTATTAGATATTGACCGCCTTAAAAGATTCAATAAAACGGAATGCTGGTTTTTCACTGCTATTGTTCTCGGAGCTATCGGATTGGTTTGCAGACTCGTTTATCATAACATTACATCTTAGAGCTTATTGCTTTTCCTTTCGCCCTGTCAAGACCTAATACCCCTTGGCGGGGTTATTTCATTTCTTTTACTTTCCCTTAAATACTGGATGGTCTTTTTTGTCTTTTTCGGGTATAATAGTAAACCTGCGTTCATATTCATTTATTATGGGACATGCCTGATCTACAAAGCCGTCAGGCAAAACATCTTTGAAGTTTTTAAAGACCCTGGTAAGTTTTTCGATCAGCTTGCGTTGTGAAATGTTATCGTCGGCCTGTTCCTTATTTTTGGCTATCAATTTTTTAATGCGGCTTTTTAGCTCGCTTTTGATCTCATAGCCATTTCTATGGTTATAAGCACGCCGCTTTTTTTCAGTTGTCATGTTATTTCCTTTCCCTTGGCGGGGTTTTTATTGTGTCTTGCTTTCTGTCCTTTATATTTATCATGCCATTTAACAGGAGCATCTATTAAGTATAGTTCCCAGCACATCAACTTGCCATCGCTTACAACTTCGGCTATTCTGCCACACGAACAAAGATATTCTTTTTTATCATTCAAATTTTGCAGTTCATTTAAACAATCCCATAGAATCTTTTGCTTCCTGTACTCGCTTACGGGCGATCTCGCAGTATTCAGGACTTATCTCTATGCCTATGTAGTTGCGGTTCATTAAAGACGCCATCTTTGCCGTTGTGCCACTTCCCGTGAATGGGTCTAGTATTAAATCGTTTTCGTTACTCCAGCTTATTATGTGGTCTTTGGCTAATTTTTCTGGGAATGGCGCTGGATGGCCTGTGTAATCTCCGTGTCCGTTGCCACTGGGAACTACCCATACATTGTCCCTATACCCGAACTTCCCGACTACTGTACCCTCTTTAGGATGTAGTCTCGTGCCGACTCCATCGCGTGCTTGTTTATTGCTAGTGCATTTAGTTCCACGTTTAATATTCTTTTTATCCTTTATGCGGTTTACAGTGCTTATCTTTCCTTTAGTGAAGACAAACATATACTCAAAAACCTGCCAGTAACATTTATTAGAACCCTTAGCTCCGGCACCGGGTACTTGATATATCATTGTGTCGTGCAGATTAAATCCGAGTTCTTTGAAGTATAAGGCTTGCCTAAAGGATGTACCAGTTTCGCTTCCGTCAATCGTAGCATCGCCGACAACCCACACCACAACGCCACCAGTCTTAGTTACACGGTAAAGCTGTTGTGCAATGCCCTCGAAGTTAAACACGAACCCCTCGTAGTCTCTGAGGTTGTCATAAGGTGGGCTGGTAACTGTGAGATCAACGCAATTATCCGGCATCTGCTTCATTACCTTTAAGCAATCACCCTGTATTATCTTATTGGTTATATCTTTAATGTCTAGCATCGCTCATCCAATTTTCGCCGTTTAAGGAATATCTGGCAAGAATAGCAAGCGTCCCTTGCATCGCCTTCGCATTGGTTCTCGCAGTGATCGAACATTGCACATCTTAATTCGTTGTTGTCTCTGTCAAGTTCAGCATTCTTGCCGCAAGTCAATATTGCACAAGCCAGAAAACCTATAGGAGCCGCTATTATCGCCCCGATTATAAATGCTATTGCTGTCCACATTCTACACCTCTACTTTCTTAATCTTCTTCGGTTATGCCGCCAGTCGCATCAACAAGCCCCTTGTTGGGCAGGCGATAAGATGCGGATAATATTCCTTGTTCAACTTTCGATAGCTGTTGCTGCCTCGACTTCAACCGCAAGGCTGCTATATATTCCTTGTATTCTTCATCCGTGTTTGTATCGACTTTCGATGTCACTTCGTCCTTGTTTATAGGTTTACACAATCTATAACGCATTTCAAACGCTACTGTAACTATTAAAAATGTTACTATTAATATTATTGGTATCATTGATATTATAAAATCTTTCATAATTCTTTCCTTTCTACTTTGGTTTCAATTTCATTTACGCTCACATTTTCAATCTCTTTCGGCAAGCATTTCACTGGTGTAAATTTCCGCGGTTCATAAACCTCTCCGCACTGGCTGAAAGTCCTGATTGTCCAGTCAATTTTTTTCCTTGTTTTGCTCATTTTCTGCCTCGCTTTCTGTTATTTATCCGGCAATTCATTAGTCTTCGACTTAAAGCCAATCCTTTTTGTAATTGGGTCGATATACAGTTCAATGTCGGCGGGTATGGCGATATACTTGTTTACCTCCATGAAGCCATTAGGGTCCCAGTACAACCCGTCAAAGCCTGTTGAGTTACATAAGCTGTTGACCTTAAACCTTGACCCGTCTGGTCTCTCGTCGATAAGCTGGACGCAGCCTGAGCAAGTGAGGGCCAGTAGCGTTAGTATTATTAGGGTTTTCATTTTGACCCCCTGAATAGGGCGCTAGCTTTGGTCATGTCACAAACTTCGTATTTATCAAGATCATCGAAATTTATCATAGTCTTACATTGTCCTGTTGACTTGCATTTGTAAAGACGTCCAAATAATATGCCCTCATACTTAAAACCGGTGAAGTCTGGGTCAGATAAGGCCTCCTCTATGGCTATTTTCAGTACAGAATTATTCCTATCGTATACCAAACAGTCTGTATCTAGCCATATATTGCACTCAACTGTCTCAGGTTCAACTTTGTAGTCAAATGGTAGACGGTAAGTAAGGTGATTCTCGAATTGGTGCTCATTGTTGTAATGCCTACCCCATTCATCTTCTAAGTCTATGAAATCTTTACCGTATGTTATTTGCCAAGCTAGCGACTGCATTGCCGTGCGTTCATTTTGGCTATTTCCAACATACAAAAATGGTTTCTCGTTATATTTCCATGCTTTAATTAGTTCTTCGTTACTCATTTTCTTATTCCTTTAGTCATTGGTTTTTCTACTTTGGTTTCAATTTCATTTACGCTCACTTTCTAATCAACTTTCGCTTGGTTTAGACAGAACCGAATATACATGATTTGACCTATCGTTAGCCTCTCTAATTGTCATATCTGGGTCGCAATGACATATAATGAGGTTGTCTATTTTTTGCTTGAGTTCTAATAGCGACTGTTTATTTTCGTTACTCATTTTCTTATTCCTTTAGTCATTGGTTTTTCTACTTTGGTTAATTTTATAGACTATTCTTTGTATTCTTAAGCTGTCGATTTTGCTGGACAAACTCTAGATCAGGCTGGCGAGATTCAAGTTGTTTAATTTCTACCTCAAGTGCTGCGATACGTTTTTTCTGCCATTTAATCATTTCTTTGTCACGCATTTTCTTTCCTTTCTAAAGTAACTGTTTAGTGATGTTATCCATCCGCTGTAATATTCGATCCATTTCGCGTACAGCATTCCTAAATTCGAGGCCGCCAAATATAAGAGTTACCGCACTGCCATAACGAAGTTCTTCAAGAGCTGTCCTAGCTTTAACAATAGACCTACGTTTTTTTCTTATGTATTCCCGCTTGGTTCCTTTAATATGAGGGCAATTTTTCATTTTCTTATTCCTTTAAAATATTTTTCATTTCTGATTTAGTTGGGGTTCGTTCGTCACCACACATTACGCATCTCATTAGAGTACATTCCTTTGGGTTTGTCACAGTTGGCTTATAATCATGCTCTGAACCATTTAGACAGTCGGCTTTTTCAAGATCATAGAAGCATATAATTGAAGTCTGAAACACGAAAGTCTTTCCGCAGTTACTACATTCCTGCTGGTGTGTAACATCTTCTTCATATCCTTGTCCATCGTCATGGTTTATTTCTACTTCTTTTCCGCAATATGGGCATTTACATTCCGAGTAGCTCATTTTCTTATTCCTTTCTAAAGTAATGACTTAACTTTCAAGCCTAGTTTCGTTAATTTCTTAACAACCTTAGCGGGAGAGACGATGCCAAAGCCTAGTACGACTTGAATTACGACAAGCCCATTATTGATTAGTTCACTGCAAATATCCCTTTGATAATCGTCGAAATGTACTGGAACTAAGAATTTCATTGTATCTCGTTTCGAGTAGCCCATATTGGCAGCAACTTTCATATCAAGCCACCAGATAAGGACTTCATACTGCTTTTCTGTAAGCTCGATCTCTATGTAGTCCCAGTTCTCCGGGTGGTCTAGCACTAAAGAGGCGTTACGGCTTACTGTGCCGTTGCAAGAGCCTCGCAAGGTGGACGTGTAGCAAGTGCCATTGTTCCAGAAATCCTGAACTGTACCGCCTATATCTATGCCATCGTCGGGGTCCAATATCTCAACATGACTCCACTTGCTCAAAGTCCTGATACTGATTAGCCAGTTGAAGAAGTATTTGAGCTTCAACTTCCAAACAGTACGGTATAGTAATATTCTTATCTTTTTCATTTATTCGCCTTCTTTCTTTGGTTCGGCTTCACCATAAACCATTTCGTCTTTCGGCAGCCACTGATATTTTGCCAGTTCCGCTTCAAGCTCGCCGATGATTTCGACCGCAGACATATGAGCGTTTCCAGCAACACTGTTAATATATTCCAACTGTCTTTCTGTGTAGTCGCTCATTTTACTTACTCCTTATAAGATATTGTTTCGTCATTGTCAATCTCCATAATAACAACTTCGGTTCTGGGGTTGCCGTTAAACACCTTAACGGCGGTTACCCGGTGGATACATTTATCGTCTTTCCAGAAAATTTTATTAAGCGCGTCGAAGACAAACTTGATATAGTTGTCAATATCGCCCTCACTTTGATGATTCTTGAAGTGGAATTGCAGATAAACATGCAGGGGGAAATCGAATGGCTCTCTCGGTCGCTTGTGGCTACACTTTATTGCAAAATCATTTTTAGCGGCAGCGTCTGGATCGTAATGCCTGCCCTTGTTTGTATGGGAGCGGTCTAACGCCTTTGGCTTGCCTTGTACTGTGAACTTGATCATTAGTCTTTCTCCTTAAGTTTATCTGAAAAGACATATATCATATCACCCACTTCAAAATCAGATTCTTCGTCAACATCGTCCTTGGTTGCTGTGTGAGGAATTACTAACCCAAGCTCCTCAGCTAAGTCTTGGATGGTACAAGCGTTTAGTTCGGGATAACCCCAACATACTTCTTTGATTACCTTGTGGGCGAACTCTACAAGGGCTGTGTCGGGCTGGCGGGGTTTAAGTTGCTTGCATTTCTCAAGTGCTTCGTCAACATCTACACTAAACTCTTCGGAGTAAGAAGTGTCAACGTAATAACACTTACCTTTATATATAAATCTACTCATTATTCATCTATCCTTTCGTCTATCTATGCCTTTTTTTCTATTATTGCCTATTTTAGTCTTACTTAGCTTTCTTCCGAGTTTCCCTTAAGTAGTCCGTACTGCTCAAGTGTTAAGACTACGGGAAAACCTTTTTCTATTATAACCCTATGCTTTTGACCTTATTTCTTACAATCAAGCCTTGTTTACTTAATTCGGCACGCTCGGACGGCAGTAGTCCACTTCTTCACCGTCACCTCGGTATGAACGCTTGTGTCATTGTAAGTTAGATCATAGTGTTTATGTAGTCTGTTATTAAATTGTAAAATTTACCCCAAATTTGGCATTTATTTTCTTTTTTGCTTTTTCTAATTCATCTTTAGCAGCAGTTCTAATAAGCCATTCAGGGTCGGTCTTTATTGTTTTAGCTATTCTTACTGTCATATCTGGAGATGGTATTGTGTGTAGATTCTCAATGTGTGATATGTAGGTAGTGCCGACATTAACCTTATCAGCTAATTCCTGGGCTGTCATACCCAACAAGAGTCTTTGCTGTTTAACGTAAGCTCCTAAATACATTATATCACTCCATAAAAAAACCCTATGGCGGGAAGTTCTCGACTAAAAGAAAACGCCAGTAGGGTTATTAAAACCTGCAATAAGTTGTGATTAGTCGATTTCTTCATTATTAACTTTCTTAGGGCTTTTAACCCCATTTGCATGTTACACCTCAATTCTTTGGAATGTGTTCCGTATAAAGTGTCATGTCTTAAAGTTAAATTATAACATCTATTTTCCATAAGTCAAGCTTAATTCTCAAAATAAATCATATTCTTTTGTAAATTTCTTCAACATTGCCGCTCTTACCGGGTCATCCGGGGGTGGTAAATTAGCATCAGAGGTAGGATTTGGGGTAGGATTTTCGGCTTTAGGTAGGATTTTGGGCTTTACAGGGGGCGGATAGGGCGGATTATCCGCTTTATCCGGTTTTGCACCCTTAAGCTCCGGTCTTTGCTCTAGCGCCCATGCCTTGACCTTTGGATAAGCATCACAAGCGTAACGGAATTGCTTGTGATGCAAGAGTTCCTGTACTGTCCACTCGTGTATTATATTCTCAAACTGGGATATATAACTCTTAATATTACCAAGTAGGACAGATTTTCTCCTGTTCTTTTCCTTACGCTGTGCCTTAGTTACTACAACGCCGATCTCGTCTGTCCATTTCTCTTGATTCAGAAATACGACAAGGTCTGGCGGCGGGGAATAAAAGCCACCTGATGCTTCTGATGTGGCTCTCAGGTCAACGTCTTTCTTGATCCATGCAACCAGATCATAAACCATCTCTTTGGATAGATTGAGACTCTCGAACTTTATCCTAGCAGGTTTCTTCTTTCTCTTTTCCATAACCCCAGATTTATTTATACGGGGTGGGTACACTTCCCAGAGTATATCGAATAGTTCGTTGTCTGTTTTCCTGGCTTTCATATCAGCTTTCTTTGTAGTTTAATCCAGCTTTGCATTGTTAGTCCTTTTTGATAGGCCTGTCGAACCTAGTTTCTTCAAATTCCAGAGTCAGGGGGAGTTGGATTCGTATACATGGGCAGTCGTGTTGATCGATGGTATCCAGCACCAATGTATTCAATAGTAGAGTGGACTTCAACTGGGTTATTTGCCTTAACAACATCCCCCCCATATATCTCAATCCCACTCTTATCCTTAAGTCCTGTCCACATGCCTACAGAGTCTGAGTGGACTTCAACTGGGTTATGAAATAGGTTAAACGGAGAGTCGAATATCAGGTGTATTCCCTGCCATACACAGTGAAACCCATAAACCCACTCACCTGTCTTAACGTCTTTTCCTCTAAATTTATATTCCATGATTTGCTCCTTAGCTAAAATATACGCGACTCCGGGTTGGTGTCGGAGCCGCGCCCATGGTTGCATAATACCTTGTTAGTAATTATGCAGTGTAGTTATTTGCCCTGCAAGAACATAATCGGCGTAGTGTCCTTCAGAAACACTTTCTGCTCAAGCTGTATCTTTGCCGTAGAGATCATCTTACCGCCGATATTAGCAAGCTCTTTGGCTTCTGCTGCCCGTGTGCGCCCGTTTTCAAGGTTGATATATAATACCTCAAGCCTGTCCCGTAGATCGTTGATGTCTTTGATTTTCTTGTCTGTCATTTTACTGCTCCTTAATTAAACGTCTTAATTTTATTTCGGCCCGTTTGGCCTGTATTAGTGATTTAGGTATGTCTTTGACCGGAATATTGCATGTGTTTCCGAAAAGTAATTGCACTACATATCTGTCTGCTAAGTCCACGGTTCGTTTTTTGTTCCATTCTTTAATTTTGTCTTTATTATTATCTCTATATTCAGCCCGAGTCTTACGATATGCGTCTATATTGGAACAATAGTGATCCTTAGACCTCTTTGTTATCTTGCTTTTGTTAGCTATATAATAATCAGCCATCCACTTACGCACCTTATCCCTATTTTTCTTGACGTACTCTTTCTTTTTCTGACATATAGCATCGCGGTTTTCCGCTTGATATTCCCTTGATCTAGCGTTGTTTTTTTCCCTATTATTCGCATGATGCAGTCTACTTCTGGCCTTTATCTTTTCTTTGTTGGCCTCGTAGTAGTTTTTTTTATAGTCTTTATTGGCGGCGTTCCATTTCTTTTGTGTTAGCTTTCGTCGCTCTTTCTTTTCTTCTTCAGTTAAGGCCATCTTTCAACCTTTTTATAAAGTAGTTTCGTTTATTTTCCAATTAACTGTTGGGTCTGGTATTGTGACGTATGCTGACATCATAAGCGCCGCCCTTTTGAAAAAGTCTGCCGCCTGTTTCGTGTCCATCTTGCTCAAGGTTATTTCTTTTCCAAGTCCATTAAATGTAGGGGCTACCGTGTACAAAACCTTTTTTACGAAGTCAGGGGTAGCCTCCACTCCCTTAGGTATATCAAGTTGTTTTAGGTATTTGATAAGGCCATCAACGCCGTCTTGCCTAACCTCATTGGCCTCATACTCTATCTTGGCTATCATATTCCCGAAGATATTGCCAAGCTGTTTCTGACTCTTTGGCTTCCGTTTCCGCTTCACTTCAACGGCCTGTCCAGGTTTGCACGCCAATAGATCGGCCTTGAAATCATCAATAATCTGTTGGATTTGCTGGTAGTATCTTGGAGGCTCTCCTGGCTGCTTGTTTAGGTTTTCATATATCATATTAAGGTCTCGATCTTATTGAAATTCCCATATTAAAATAATCCTGGTAATCGTCCACGAACTGCTTAAGCGTCTGACCAGTCCTTACAGGCCAACTATAGCCGTTAGCGTGACCTATAACCTTAACAATCGTGTCTTTTTCGTGGTAAAGGTTGCAATATTCCGCCGGGCACCCGAAGCATTTAATCCAAGGTGTCGACATAAACCTGTGCTTTCGCTGGCAAACAATACAAAATCTCATCTTTTCGGACACGATTTAATCCTTATTCAGTTCCACAGTTAAAGCAAGAGGGGATCCGTCCCCTTCGATCGTCCATGCTTATTTAGTCTTTGTTTTCGGCTTTGGCTAATGCAGATTTAGCCGGGTTCAGGTTAAGACAATTAATTGCATTATCATCCATTCGCCCATCAATAATGGCGCAAACAATATCAGTCAACTCCTTTAATGCCTCATACATATCAGGGGCGGATAATAATAAATTAAAATTAGCGTCAGCTTCTTTACTTTCTAGGGGGCCTAAAACAACAGCAATATCTACAATGCCCTTGCTGTCGTAATTAACGATGTTTCGATTACCTTCTCTTTTCCATTCGCCTTTTGTAAATTCACTCATAATCTTACTCCTTATATTTTTTTAGTATCTTATTCAAACTTTCCGGGTTTTTCGTCATCCAGCTTAATTGGTTCGTATAGGTCATGGTCGCCGTGCGTCATTACCCACGCAGCACCTTTGGCGACATTAGCCATAATTAACTTCGCCCGGTTATGTTCGATTAGCAAGGCTCCTATACGTTTTTTGTTGATGACAAAGCCGGGGCCAGCGGGTTCTATTTTAGCGCAAATTGCATCAATAACAGCGATGTCGGCAGGGGTCAGCGGTTTGAAAGCTGGTGCTTCCTGGGTATTATTTCCCGCACCTGCACCGTCATCGTCATCATCCACAGCAGTAATCCCCGTAACGCATTCAAGAGTATAGCGTTTCAAGTAAGTAATGGTACTGCCCCCGCTTTGGATAGAATTTTTACTGCCGGTAGTGTCCTTCTTTTCTGCTAAGCTCACTTTCTTGAAGTGGCCCATTTCGTGAGCGAGTTCACAAGTGACCTTAATAGAGCCATCCTGCAAGTTTTCGGTGTCCCACGTTGTAGACAGCCCGTGTTTACTAAGGAACGGATTGATCGTATTCGTGATGAGATCAAGTGTTACATGCTTGTATCCTACATGCTGTCCCTTAGCGGTATATCCGACAGTTCTATTTTTGCTAATCTGAGGGACTTCCGATTTGAATGCCGCTAAAGCCACATTGAAAGCTTCGCGGGCTAAATCAGCTTTATTTTCCCTGTTCAATTTCGCGAGGCCTTCCAATAGGACAATATCTATCTTTATGCCAGCTTCCATCATCATAGCTAATCTTGTCATCAGTGGAGCATCGGCTGGTATTTCTATCCGCTGTATTGCCTGTGGTTCTGCTTTTACTATTTCCTGTTGAGGTTCATCTACTTTGGTTTCCATGTGATAATCTCCTTAAAAAGGGCAACGCAATGCGTCTATTCTTGCTTTTAGTTCGTCTACGAATTTAGTTACTTTTACATCAACTTCTGCGATTCTCTTTTCATCGCGGGGTATGCGAATGCTCCAGTAAGGTATTTTAACGCATTCCGGACACCAACTCACAAAATCCCACCATTTGCATTGAGGCCCACGACACCATATATTACCGTACACCTGCGGGCTATAAGGCGAGGGCAGTTTTTTGCCTTCAATGTATTTACGCTGGGTCGATAAAATAACCCGTTTCATCTCTATACCATTTGGGCCAACCAAACCATCAGGGCTTGCGCCAACATACTCGCTACGCTGGATAAAACCAACTTGACGGACTTCGCATTTATACCCATCAAAGCTGTTTCGTCTTTCGTACTCAGCCCGAATCTCCGGTTCTGCCTCAATGCCGTCAAGCATGTACTTAGTCTGGACGGATTCCTTGCGTTTCTTCGACAACCATTCCTCGACAAGATCATCCTGGAGCTTACCTCTTCCCGGACCTTTCGACATTATCGTTGCGAATTTAGTGGCTGTTACTGGAACTTTAAGCCTTAATGCGTGCCATTCAGGGCTTCCCTGGATTATGTCTTCGTAAATGATGGGGTATTCCATGATTACTCCTAATAAACAATTTTAATGTGAGGGATTTCTCCAGCGATGATGGAGGCGAGAACTTCCTTGGCTATTTGGTCAGGCTCCATATTTAAGCTTTCGTCAATCACCATTGCCGCTACTTCGATAATTTCCTGTTCAATTTTTTCTCTGTGCTTAACATCAGCAACCCGCTCGGCTTCTTTCGCGTGAAGTTCTGCCTGTTTGTTCTTTTCGGCCAACTCTTTAGCTATGCGGGCGTTTTCCTTGTCGTGGGCGATGCGTCTTTCCTTGAAGAGGGCTTCTGCAAGTTGCTTGCCAGCCAAAACCTTAGCATTGATTGCGTGAAGTTCTACCTGTTTGTTCTTTTCTTTAAGTTCGGCGGCTATGCGGTCGTTTTTGAGCTTATGGGCAGTAGCTTCGGCTCTTCTGCGCCCATCTTCAACAGCATCCTTTACTGCCTTATCTGCCAACACCTTAGCATTTATGGCGTCAATCTCCGCTTTCCGCTTTGCATCTTCAACCGCTGCGAGTTTGTCGGCTTCAATCTGCTTTTCCCGTTCAATTTGGTCGGCTTCGGCCTTAGCTGCATCATCGTCGGCTTTGATCTTAGCTTCCAGTTCTTCGATACGTTTCTCGCGGGCTTCGATATCTGCAATACGGTCGGCTTCATCTTTTGCGGCTTTAGCTTCGGCCTCGGCAGCTTTGGTGTCTATCTCGGCTTGTATGGCGGCCTCGATAGCGTCCAGGGCGGTCTTGTGAGGTTTCTCCATAACATCAAGCCGCACCTGGATAGTTTTGGCTTCAGCGTCAACCTCACGCCCAAGACGGAGGTACTCCGCTTTAGCTTCTATGCGGATTTTATTAAGTGCCGAGTTACCCTTGCGGAGTTTTTTATACCAAACCCGTCGGTCCGCTATGCCGTCCGGTGTATCTTCAAATTCCATACCGGCATTCGATTCTTCAAGAGTCGCCAGGTCTGCTTCAAAAGGTTTAAAGACTGTTAGTTCTTGTGACATTGGTATTCTCCTTGTTCGTATTGTCTCATTTCCTCGCCGAGCTCTTTCATGTAGCGATTGTATTCGGTTTCGGTTATGTCGCCGCTTGCTAATCCCTGTTCTAAAAATTCCGCTTCTCGATCTGCTCTTTCGTGCATTCCCATTATTCATTCCTTTCATTATATAAATCTTCAATTAAAATTCTGTCGTCAAGATCAAGCTCAAAATATGATTTACTGAAGCATTTTTGAGCTAGTTTCTCGTATTTTGCGTTTCGGCAAGTATGAAACGGCATTGACGTTGTTTGGCCACATTGCGAACAGGTTTTTTCGTTACTCATTTTGTTTCCGCCAGGCTTCTTGAGCTATTTCGTGGATTTTACATATTTCATCGGCAAACAGAAATGGCTTTTCGTAGGTTAGACACTCGATCACACTAAGAGCATGGGCAGCGTCTTCGAGCTTTTTTTCGCATTCAAGTAATCGCTCTTGGCTAACTGCAAGGAAAGCATCCGACAATAAATATCTGGCCTTAAGCTGGTCCTTGTTCGCCGGCCTTTCCGGGGTTCCCGGCGAATCCGGCTTAACGATTTCGCTGGCATACCTTGTATCAACACCGGCTTTGCGGAAATCTTTGGCTGTCCATTTCCAAAACCGCAAAGCCCTTAAAAATCTCCGTATTTTGTTATTTATGCTCATTTTGTTTCTCCCTTTTCTATCACCTTGCCATCGGGACGGCAAAGACATAAAGTTATATCCCCCAGTTGCTTGTCTACGCCAACAAGCCTTACGCCATAACTTGCGCCGGTGGTCATATATACGATTCTCATGTAACCATCTTCGGCAGCCCTTCGGCACGCTTCGGACGTTATATCCTTATAAGTTTCCGCTCTTTTGAGCGTTTGTTCTAATTTGACGTCATTTTTGAAGTTCATTTTTATATCTCCTTACTTTCTGCTTTATAAAAGTTAAAAAAACGGGTAAACAGTTCCCGTTTTCGATTGTATCCATCCATCGTATACAACGGTTTTCCTTTGATTACGCAATCAATAATATCAACCACCGGAATCAACTTCTTGGTTGAATTCGCAAACGAAGCAGAATAAGTGATAAAAACGCTATTTTTGTATTTACGTACAATGTTTGATTTGTCTTGTTTCCGTACTGCGTAAAAACGTATTTCACTCATTTTAACTGCCTCACAATCATATTAAAAAACAACGTTAATAATGCAAATTCCATGATAAGTCCCCTGTAAATGCCCCCCCAGCCCGCGAGCCATAAACGAGCCAGGGGGAAGGAAATGAATTATTATAAAATTAAAATTAGCTTACCCTTAAAGAATAACCTATATAAAACAATAGTCAAAATTAAACTCGCATAATAGCTAACCTTAGCAATATAGTGACTAAAGTTAGCAGAATAATGTCATTTCAGCCTTACTGTTGGGTGTCAGATTTCGGAGTCTTACGGACTCCGAAATGCTCAAGTATGAAATCAGTCCAGGAGAGGTCACGTTTCCCAGCGATGGCGTTCCTTATTTCCTGCATTGCTTCCTTTTCTTCGTCTGTCCCGAAAAGCGTTATAATTGATTTTGGTTTCATTTTTCTAACTCCTTAATAAAATTTAAAAGCCCCCGCCCGATCTCTACGCAAGACCGGACAGGAGCCTGGAACTGGACTAGTTTAAGGTTTTACCCAAAATAGTTTCTCGACGCCTTTTTTACCCTTAGCATCTTTTGATAGTGTGTTTTCGATTTCTTTTGACCAGATACATTTAGCGAACATTTCAGGGGCTTCGTATTCAGATACAAGGATGCAGTTATTGTATTCAGGGCGGCTATACTTACGGCACCACAGCCAAAATTCCTTATGACTGAATCCACCAGTTGAGTATTTGGTGGTTGTTTGATACGGGGGGTCACAGTAAACAACACAATTTTCGGGAGCCCAATTACGATATGAGCATATATGCCACTCTACATCGGCGATTAAGGGGGCTTGTTTAATAAGGGCGTTCTTACCACATATAACGTCTCTATCATAGCCTGTACCTTTTCTCGGCCTTGCATAGCCACCGAACCACTTAGAGCCAAACGTGGCGTTAAACCCACAAAAGCCAACAAGCCAAGAATCATATCCATCATGATTATTTTTGATAAGATTGTAAAGTGTTTCTGATATTTCATCTGGTAAAGCGTGGCCGTGTCCGTCCGCAACGAACTGCAGGAGTTCGATCAGGTAACCGTTTAAGTCGCACCCGATACGCTTTTCGCATGTAATATGCTCAATCATATTAGCACCACCGACAAAAGGCTCAATATAGGTCTTGTATTGACCCGAATCAATATGAGCCTGAATAATCGGTGCTATATATTTGGCAATTCGCCTTTTACTACCCATGTATTTCATAATACCAGTTCCTTAATAAAATAACAATTAACATTTAAACCCCGCTGCCGGAATCGAACCGGCGAACCATTGCAGGGGGAAGGTTAGATACGCACCAACATATCACCATTGATACCGTACTCATTGCCATCGCAATCAATAATCGCATGAGAGTACTCGTGTAATGATTTTGATTTGGCAATCGCGGCCTCGGTGGTTTTGTGAGTGGTATAACCCTTGCCGCCATAATATGCAACAAGTATAACAGCATATTTTGAGCCCGCAGGAAATTTAATCTCTCGATCAAATTTATCAGACGCTAAATCATATATACTGCCAGTCCCGCTCATCTTTTGCTCGATTACATAAGTGTTCATGATTCATTTCCTTTAAAATAAAATAATATTAACTTATAACTTAAATATACCACGGATAACAAGATAGTCAAGAAAAAACAGGAAAAAACAGGAAAATAAAAAAAAATAGCAGAATAATGTTATTTTTACTTGACTTATAGCAGGATTGTGTTATAATATAAACATGGATTACCGGATAATCAGTTTGCAAAATCATATACAGCGAATAAGGGGCGACTTAGTACACCTGGCTAACGCCGAAACAGACGAGCAGCAGGTAATAATAATGGACATGGAAAAGCTGGTTGATAACCTGGAAATCAAGCAAGAAATACTCCGAGGTTTGCTCAATGGCTAAAAAAGCGAAAAAGATAGTTGATTACTCAAAGCCGCTGAATAACAGGCAATATGAGGCATACTGCCAATATTATCATGCCTGCAAGAATGCAACTCAAGCCGCTAAGGATGCGAAATATAGCGAGAAAACCGCTGATGTCAAAGGTTGCCAATTATTAAGTATCGTTAAGGTTAAGAGTCGTCTTGATTACCTTGACAAGCAAATAGCTGATAAATGCGGCATAACGGCAGAAAGCGTAGTTATTGATATTGTTGATACGCACCGCCGAGCAAAAGACGACGATAATTATAATGCAGAGCTTAAGGCTTCCGATATGCTAATGAAGCATACTGGAGGGTACAAAGAGGACAATGAACAGAAGGGCTTAACCTTAACAGATATTGTGGCGATTGTCGCAGGGCAGTCATAATGAGTAAATCTATAAACGTGAGTAATAAAAATCCCTCTGAGGCTCTGGAAATACGGGCGAATACAATTTTATGAGTAAATATCTAACAATGTGCTTCGTGTATTTAATTCAGTGCGGTGACTTGCCGTATTACAAGATTGGCATATCGGACAGGCCAGAAGAGAGGCTTGCTGGGTTACAGACGGCTAATCCATTACGATTGGCATTACTAATGACTTGTGGGTTCGCAAGTAAACAAGAGGCCACTGTAGCCGAAGGTAATACCCATCGGGAACTCTGGGACTGTAACATGCACGGAGAATGGTTTGAATTGACCAAGAAACAGATTGAGGCTATAAAATGCGACATGGCGAAAGCAAGTATGTAAATACGCATACAACAAAAACGAGGGTTTGTAAATAGTGGTAAAAATCAACAAAGATATGCAGGCAATACACGACAAACTTATCGGGTACAGAAAAGATCCGATTGGCTTTGCTACGGGCATATTGTCGTTAAAGCCGGAATATGTCTGGCCAAAGATGCGAGAAATGGCTGAGGGTATTCGTGATCATCAGCTTGTTTGTGTGCGTGCTGGACATTCAGTCAGCAAAACATTCAGCCTTGGGAGGGTTATTGTCCCCTGGTTCAAAATGTGCTTCCAACCGTCAACCGTGGTGACTACCGCACCAAGCGATAATCTGGTCAAAAATCAGCTTTGGCGTGAAATACATGCAGCATTCTCAGGCGCAAAGGTTCCCCTGGGCGGCAAAATGAATACTCTTGATTGGGACGTTAAGCCGACAAAAGAGGTATTGGAACAATTAGAGCCAGAACAACGCGAACAATGGGAGAAAAACTTTGCAATAGGCTTTAGCACCAGTCCTGACAGCACAGCAGAACACGCAACAAAGATGCAGGGCTGGCATAATGAATTCGTCCTGGTAGTAATAGATGAGGCATGCGGTATAATGCCCCAGATTTGGCGTACAGCAGTTGAGGCTCTCATCACTGATGATCATTGTAAGTTGGTGGCTATTGGTAACCCTACAGACCCTGAGTGCGATTTCGCTAAGTCCTGCTATTCAAGCGATCCAGAAAAGAATAACGGCAACGCTCCTTACATGTCAGACCTTGGGTTTTATGTAATTACGATAAGTGGCAAAGACACGCCTAACTATAAAGAACGTCGTAGAGTAATACCTGGTCTGGCCGGTAGGGAGTTTGTCGAACGCATTGAAAAGAAGTATGGCGTCAACGGCGATGGTACTCGATACAGGGTTTTAGGTTTATTCCCGACATTCAAAGAAGGAACTTATTACGGTAGAGATTTAGCCAAAGCCCGCAAGGAAAAGAGAATAGGGGCGTATAAGTGGGAGGAATCGCAGAAAGTATATACATTCAGCGACACTGGTGATATGTATACTGCCGTTATGTTTGTTCAATTCCTGAATACTGGCATAAGGATTATTGACGATTATTGGGACAATGAAGGGTTAGGCTTGCCAAACTGGGCTAAAGTTCTTCAGTCGAAACCTTACGTATACGGCGGACACTTTGCCGGACCTGAATTAAAACACGGAACGTCAAGTAGATTCCAAACAGGTAGAACCACCCTCGATTTAGCTTCGGAGCTTGGATTTGATATAACGCCAGTTTTAGCTCATTCCTTCAATGACGGTATCGAGGCTGGTCGGGGTATTTGGGGCCAACTGGAGATCAATGAGGGTAAGTGTGCAACGTATTTGAAGGCTGCTGCCGGATATGGCAAAAAAAAGAATATGGCTCTTAGTTCTGACGCTGAGACAGTTTATCACGATTCACCGGCAAAAACATGGCACAGACATATGATGGACGCTCACAGACATCTTGCTATGGCATACAATTACGAAGACATCGGCGGCCAGGTATTAGGATTTAAGGGGCCGATAAAGAAGCATGACGATGATGATTATTGCGAAGACGAATATCAGCCGATGGGGCTGAGTAACTTATAAAGGTGACAAAATGAAATGCTCAAACTGCAAAGATAATAGCCTGTATCTAAACAGGATTATAGGTAAGGATGGCTATAAAAATTTATGCTCTGCGTGTATCGTCATGGATGATACTGAATTTAAAAAGGATAACCCTTATACGTTTCTCCGGAACACGTTGAGAGAGAAGCATCGGACGGAAGGTAAGTAATGAGTAACTCACTATTTGGCGGAAAACCGAAAACTCCGAGGCAGGAAGTGGCTCAGCCAATCGAGAAAATCCAGCAGAGCAATATCGCCGATGAGACTACCCGCAAGGCTTTGGCAAAGCGGCGAAGAGCCACTATACTTAATCAAGTTACTGCCGAGGCTAATATTAAACGTAAGACTCTGGGAGCCGGTTAATGACATTTATAATAAAAAGTAGTCAGGTCAAAGAAACCCGGAAATATGTACTCGGACAATTTTTACACGCAAAGACGTGTTATAAATGCGGGGAACAGATTCCAGATCCGCCATGGCACGAATCAGGGCTTTGTGACGATTGCAAGGACAACACAATGAAGTTGGGAGCTGGTTAATGATGGAAAGTATACTTTTTGGAATATTCTTAATAATGTTTTCTATTACATCGCTGAAGCTTATTGTAATTGATTGCAATGAGCCGCTTCTGGTATGGTGGCCAATTAGCCTATTTGTGATCGGTTGTAAAATAGTCTGGATAGCGAAAGGTTTGATTTAATGACCATAACACCTAAAAACATAATTGATGAGCAAGAGCGAATGGATACCGAGTTTAGGGACTGCGAAAAGCTTAAAGAGCTTGCAATCCAGTTGACGTATCCCGGCCGCGAGCCTGCGATGGACTGGTATAACACGTTTGACGATAAGAAGCGAACCAAGAAATCTCGCGTCATTTATGATCCTACGGCCATAGCTGCAAGGGAGGTTTGGGGTAATGGGATCCTCGGAAACTACATGCCGAAGTCTACAAACTGGTGGGTTCAGCAAATGTCAGATATGAAGCTGATGGAGAGTAAGCGAGTCCGGCAATGGTTACAGGACACCGACGAGCACCTGCGGGCGGTTCTTACCCAAAGCGGGCCCGATGAAGCTAATTACTACAATCAGAAGCTTGTAAGCATCAATGACGCCGGCGTTATCGGTGATTCATTCATGTATATCGAGCATGACGAAGAATCCGGCAAGCAGATGTTTATGTGTCCTCATCCTCGCGAGTTCAGGATAAGAAGGGATTTCTGGGGTCGGGTGGTTGCTATTCATCACAGATTCAATAAGACTATCGGCCAGATCAAGGATGAGTTCGGCGAGGGAAGTCTAAGCGAAAGCCAAAAACTGGCACTTGAGAATAGTCCTAACCAGAAATGCGAGATAATCCACGCCATACACAAGAATAAGGATTACGAGCCCGGTAAGGCCGGCGTTGTAAATATGAAGTGGCAGCATAAGTATTTGAATGTAGAGTTCAAAAAGATAATCAAGGATGACGGTTCGGAGACACTTAATCCTATCCCCTGGAGTCTTAACAGACCGAGCACCGAATCGTATGGCAGGGGTATCGTAAGTCAAATGTTTGTTGAGATACTTACCGCTAACTTTATGGGCAGGGATATTCTGATAGCGTCAGGGCAGGCATCAAGGCCGGCAATGCTGATTCCTTCGGCATTGAAACATAAACTAAGAACCGGAGCGGGCGGCAAGACCTTTGTTGGTAATAAAGAGATGCAGGGCTTGAAAATGGGCGACCTCGTATCCCGGTTGATTGACAGCAGTGGTTATCCGTTTGGCGAGAATAATCACGAGAAATGGCAGGAACTGGTTAATAATCGGTTCGGTAAGTCTTTATTCCTTGCCCTGAACAGTGCAGACCCGTCCGCTTATCAAAATATTGATATGGTTAGGGGTATGCAGGCAGAACGTGCGGTCTTGATGGCTCCGTTCCTGGGTACGCTTGGCGGGATTACTGATCGGGAGTTTGACAGGATATATGAGATCGAGCTTAATTCAGGCAGAGCCCCGGAAGTCCCGGATGAGGTTTTGCAGTCGCAGAACGGCAGGATTGATATACAGTACATCGGGCCTTTAGCTCAGATATTACAACAATACTACGAGACTGGCACTTTGCTTCAGACTGTAGCGAATATAAGGGAGGTTCTGAGTGTTGCACCTGATTCGGAAGTCAATTATGACGGCGATGAGCTTATGCAGAAGATACTTAAATCAGGCAACTCGCCAGAAGAAATAATAGTCAACAGGGAAGACGTAGCAGATATAAAGGCCATTGCCGCGCAGGAACTGGAACAAAAGCAACAGCTACAGCTTGCGGAACAGGCATCGGGAATGGTTCCGAATTTATCTAAAAAGATTGAAGATGATAGCGTGTTAAGCCAGATAGCAGCGGCATAAAAATGGAAAGATTATGGACTGCATTAAGAATAAAATGATTAAGCTAATAAATGAGGCTGGAAGGCCTACGCACATATTCCTATCGCTAGCAGACTATAAAGAAATGATGATTCAGGCGATGAGCAAGGAAAGCTTCGGCCATTTCAATTTTGGGTATGACTTTGAGCATCATGGCATTGGCAGCCCTCTTAAACTTAACGGTGTTGTGGTGTGTGCCTGTGATGGACCTACACACTGTGCATAAAAAGGGAATAATAATGAAAATATGTAACATGTGCAAGAGTCCTGAAACTAATTACACAATGGTAATAAACCAAGATACGCCGGGCCCTGGTTTGGCACACTGGGAATTAGACTTCTGCGCAGATTGCGTAAAACTGATCGAAGAAATATTAACAGAAGCATTAGATAAAGCTACAGAACTTGCAGGTGCATAGAAAGGGAAAGATGAATCTTGAAAATAGGACAAACAAAGAGGCAGTTGAGGAGGTAGATAGCAACGCGACGTTTATGTGTGGAAGTCAATTCAGAGAGATGTGCGATAACGAGTTTATGAAGAAAAATAACATAACCCGTCAGAGCCACGAACAAAGAGACATGGGGCTTGCCCTGAGGGACGATACCTATGTTACAGTGTGGGTTCCATATAAATAATAATTTAATTTAGAAAGGCAGAAAGATGGCGTACAAAACAAATGCAGTAATTAT
>Ga0307928_10000504_pt1 | contig 29154 bp, 18 predicted proteins | sample AceLakmetagen232_FD_201815 | JGI IMG/M metagenome (GOLD analysis project Ga0307928, IMG submission 201815) | Saline water microbial communities from Ace Lake, Antarctica - #232 | ecosystem: Environmental > Aquatic > Non-marine Saline and Alkaline > Saline | place: Antarctica: Ace Lake... | reverse complement strand
TATCATAACCTATAATTACTTTCGGGCCTTGCCCGACTTCTTTTCGACGGGTTCTTTTCTTCAGATAATTAGCAATTGCCTGAGTTACTAATCTTACATTATCAAAGGTGAACTCATCGCTTATAACTGCACGCCATCCCGATGTTCCGAATTTAATATTCACCCCCACACCAATTTACCTTTCTTAACTTTCATTTTTTTATCTTTACCTTTTTACCTTCTATTGTTAGCCTGCCTTCTATAAAAAGCTTTATTGCTCCCGGATACAGCTTATGTTCTACTGCATGGATTTTCTGCTCTATAGATTCCTGTGTGTCATCTTCTGATATCTCTACAGATTCTTGTAATATAACAGGCCCAGAATCTAGCTTATCTGTAACAAAATGTACTGTAACACCTGTTACTTTTGCGCCTTGCTCAAAGGCATCTTTTATCCCATGTGCTCCTTTAAAAGACGGTAACAGCGCAGGATGTATGTTCAATATTCTATTTTCGTATTTTTTGATAAACTCAGGAGACAGAATACGCATAAAACCAGCCAGGCACACAAGCTCTATTTTCTCATTTTCAAGCTGGGTTATAATTTTATTTTCAAAATCTTCGCGTGTTTTGAAATTCTCACTTAAGACAAGCAATGTCTTAACACCGCCTTTTTTGGCTCTTTCTAAGGCATGTGCTTGTTTGTTATCACAAATCATAATGGCTATATTAGCATTAAATTCTTTTGTTTTAGCTGCGCCTATAATTGCCTGGAAGTTTGTACCGTTGCCTGAACAAAATACTGCTATATTCATTACTCTCTCCTTATAAAAAACTCATGGATTCTATATAAGCCTCTTGGAAATCTCTTCTTGCTAAAGGAATTCTTTTTACCTTGCTTAATACTGACGTCAACTCACTGTGAATTTTCTTAGAAAGCGCGTATTTTTTTATTCCTTCTATTGGCGCATCTTTTATAAATTTTACCTTTGTCGGAGAAATTGCCGGAATAAGCCCTGTGAGAATGAAATTCTTTACGTTAATTGAATTACCAAAAGAGCCTGTTATGAAAACTTTGGATATATTAGCTACCTCAACATTTAACTGCCTCATCAGTATTTTGATACCAGCGTAAATAGCTGCTTTCCCAAGTTGCATTTTTCTTATGTCGCTTTGGCTGATATAAACTTTTGTGCTGGAATTTTTAAATAATACAAAACTCTTCTTTGTCATTTTGCCTGTTCTATCTACAAGGCCACATTTTATCATCTCAGCTACGGCATCTATCAGGCCACTGCCACATATACCTTTTGGGGTACCGCCACCTATAACTGATAATTTAACAGTACCATTTTTTTGTATATTTATCTTCTCAATAGCACCCTTTACTGCGGGCATACCGCAGCTTATGTGTCTACCTTCAAAGGTAGGTCCAGCGGATGTAGATGTAACCAAAATTTTATCAGAGTTTCCGAGCGCAATTTCGCCATTGGTACCTATATCTATGCAGAGCTTAACAGCGCTGGCATTATATATACCAGAGGCAATAATAAATGCTATAGCATCTGAACCTACAAACCCTCCAATATTAGGCAAAATTGTAATATCTGCTTTTGGAAAAATATTAATACCAACATTCTCCGCGGATATTGTCATTTCCGATTTCTCTAATGCCTTATACGGAGGTTGGATTAACGACTTTGCACTAAGCCCCAAGAATAAATGATGCATTGCTGTGTTGCAAACAACAATCGCTTTCTTAATATGCGATAGCTTAACAGATTTGTTTTTTATTAATTTTTCAACCAGCTCATTTATAGATTTAAGCACTGCGGATTTTACTGCCTGTTGATTTTCAGCACTTTTAAGTGAGAAATCTATTCTACTTATAACATCTTCTCCAAACTTAACCTGGGCATTTAATATAAAATCTGAGGATATTTCTTTGCGCGTGCCACCATCAAGCAGGAGGCCTTTTATTGTAGTAGTACCTATGTCTAATAATAATATTAACTGCTTTATCCCCACACCAATTCCTTTCTAATAATATTTTATCTTTTATACATCACCCACACATGCTAACAAAATTGGTGTGGGGATGAATTTTATTATCTACTCGCCAATAAGAACTTTTATTTTCTCGTTTATTCTTTCCTTCGGCACAATACCCACCATTCTGGCTTCTTCTCTTGCATCCTTAAATATTATAATTGTGGGAATGCTAACTATGCCAAAATCAGCTGCTGTTTTTTGATGGTCATCCACATTAAGCTTGCCAACTTTTATTCTATCTTTATATTCCTGGGCAATCTCTTCTACGACCGGAGCTATTATACCACAGGGGGCACACCATGAGGCCCAAAAATCCACCAACATTAGTCCCCCTTCAATACTTGATTTAAAATTACTATCTGTTAATTCAATTATTCCTTCTACCATTATTATATCCTTTCCTTTATAGCTTTTGTAGGGCACACCTTAATGCATTCCCCGCAATTGGTACATTTATTATAATCTATCTTAGCAAGATTATTTTCTATGGTTATAGCGCCTGACGGACACACATTTTTGCATTTACCGCAACCTATACAACCAACCTTGCATGCTTTCATCACTGCCGCACCTTTATCTGTTGAATTGCAATTTATATGGTATTGTTTATCAGCAGGACTTAATATAAGCACGTTTTTAGGACAAATTTTTACGCATTTTCCACAAGCAGTACATTTACTCTTATCTATTATAGGTAAATTATCTTCACCAATTCTTATGGCATCAAAAGGACATATTCTTAGGCAGTCGCCAAACCCTATACATGCAAAACTGCAGGATTTTTCTCCACCTAAAAGTATATCTGCTGCTGTACAGGTTTTAGGACCTGTATAATTATATTTATTATCGCATCTTGAACCACCACCACATATTAATGTGGCTGTTTGCTTTGTTGTTTCTTTTACTGCGACTCCTAAAATTTTTGATATTTCAAGCTGGGTTTCAATACCACCTGGGGGACAATTACTTATCTCAGCTTCACCTTTTATGAGTGCTGCTGCATAACCCTGACAACCAGCATTGCCACAGGCCCCACAATTTGCACCTGGCAAGACATTAAGTATTTGCTCAATTCTCGGATCTGTTTTTACTGCAAAAATCTTATTAGCAAATACAAGCCATAGGCCAAACATAAGGCCCAGGCTGCCTAAAGTTATTATGGGTATTAATATATTCATAATCATGTTAAAATCTAAATCCTGAAAAACCAAGAAATGCCATAGACATAAGCCCTGCAACAATAAATGCTACAGGCAATCCCTGCATAGATTCTGGGATATCTACCAAATCTAATCTTTCTCTTATGCCGGACATAAGAAGCATGGCTAAGGCAAATCCAACTCCTGCACAAAACGCCTGAAATGTAGAAGCTAGGAATGAATATTCCAGTGCCTGCCCATTTTTAAAAAACATATTCACATTTAAAACAGCTACACCTAAAACTGCGCAATTTGTAGTTATAAGCGGCAAATATATTCCTAAAGCGCTATGCAATGCGGATGAGAATTTTAAAATCATCATATCCGCAAGTTGCACAAAAACAGCTATAACCAATATAAAAGCTATTGTTCTCATATACTGAAGCTGTAATGGAATAAGCAGGTAATTATATATTAACCATGTTATGATTGATGAAAGAGTCATAACAAATATCACCGCTGCACCCATGCAAAGGGCTGGTTTTGTTTGTTTAGATACACCCATAAAAGGGCAGAGCCCTAAAAAGCGGCTAAGCACAAAATTATTTATAAAAATCGCGCTTATTGCTATTGTCATTAATCGTGCTATATCCATAATAATTTATTGTTTCCGTATTTTGATATAATTAAACAACCCTGTAAGGCAACCCATAACAAGTAAGGCGCCAGGAGCAAGTATCAAAATTGTAGCTGGTTCAAAACTTTTTATAAGCGGAATACCCCAAATAGTGCCAGCACCTATAAATTCTCTTATCACTGATATAAGAATAAGGGCTAAAGTAAAGCCAAACCCCATGCCCAGAGCATCAAATATAGACTTTAATACACCATGCTTAGAGGCAAATCCTTCTGCTCTTCCTAAAATAATACAATTTACAACTATTAATGGAACATATATGCCTAAAGATTTATCCAGCGCTGGAAAATAAGCTTTAAGCAGCAACTCTACTATTGTAACAAAGGTCGCTATAACCACAATAAAACAAGGGATCCTTACTTTATGCGGTATTACATTGCGTAATGCGGCTATAATAATGTTTGATCCTAAAAGCACAAAAGTAGCAGCAGCTCCCATGCCTATGGCATTTTTTACACTACCTGAAATTGCTAACGCAGGACAAAGGCCTAGCGCCAGTATAAATACAGGATTTTCTAAACTTATGCCTTTTTTGAATTCATAAAATAGGTTTTTCATTTTTTAATTTTATCAAAAAATTCCATCACATCCTGTTTTACAATATCGATTATTGCTTTGGTTGTAATAGTAGCTCCGGTAATAGCTTCTATGTTCTTGGGGGTAATATCTTCTGGTTTCTTTTTTTGAAACTGTTTTGTAAACCAGGGACTGGCTTCCCCATATTTTACTTCAATGCATCGCGCACCAAGCCCAGGGGTTTCCTGTTGGTTTAAAATTTCTAATCCAGTTATTGTCCCGGATTTATCAATCCCAACCATAATTTCTATATCTCCTGAATAGCCTTCTCCTTTGGCTGGGACAATATAACCGATTAGTTTGTTGCCCTTGTATGCTTGATGATACATTTTTTCATCTAATTGCTTTGTTGTAAAATTATCCGCAGCAGGCATTGCTCTTTTAAGTGCCTGTTGTATTTGTTTCTCTTTCTGTGCCGCTATTAATGGTGCTGTATTTTGATAAACAGCAGCTAATATTAAAGCTGCGACTATGCAAACAGAAGTTAAAACTATTGCTAAACGCATTATTTTCCTACTCCATATCTTCTGGGCCTTGTAAACCTATCAATTAGGGGCACTGCCGAATTCATTATTAGTATAGAATAAGATGCTCCTTCAGGATACCCACCCCATTTTCTTATGGCAAAAGTTATAATCCCACAGCCTAATGCAAACATAACCTTGCCCTTGCTTGTAACCGGGGATGTAACCATATCTGTAGCCATAAAAATCGCGCCAAGAACTAGGCCCCCACTTAAAATATAAAATAACCAGTCACCAGTAAAAAGCACATCTGATCCAAATGCCCAGCTTAAAATACCTACTGTAACTATATAAACAAAAGGAATGTGCCAGCTAATATATTTCTTATACAATAAAAATAAACCACCCAGTAAAAGCGCTATAATGCAAACCTCGCCTATACATCCGCCACGATTTCCAATAAGCAAATCCATATATGACGGCAAAGGATAGTTATAGCTATGTTTTACTATAGTAAGAGGTGTAGCGCTCGTAACAGCATCTGCCTGGTTCGTTATGCTGCCTAGCCAGGCACAGCGCGGATTATTAAATACAACCATATATGCTGGCCATGATGCCATTAAAAATGCTCTGCCAGCCAGGGCAGGATTAAATATATTTCTACCTAAACCGCCAAACATTTGTTTTACAACAATAATAGCAAAAACAGAACCAACACATACGCACCATATGGGCAGCCTAGGGCCTATGCTGTAAGCTAGTAATAGTCCTGTTAACGCGGCACTACCATCTGTAATAGCCATGGGTTGTTTGCGTATTTTTAAAAACAGCGCTTCTGCAAGTACGGCTGAAACTACAGAGGCAATAATAAGATACAGGGCTTTAAGGCCAAAAGCATAAACACCCCATATGCCAGCGGGTATTAGCGCTAAAAACACAGACCACATAATTACTGCTGTTTTCTCTCGAGACTTTATGTGAGGAGCAGCAGATACTGTTATTTTACTATCTCGCATGCTAAGTTCCTTTTTGCTTGTTTTATCAGATGCACAAGCGGTATTTTTGAAGGGCATACATAGGAACACACACCGCATTCAATGCAATCTGTTATATTAAATTCTGAGGCAATATCTAGCCTGCCTTTTTCTGCTGCAAGTGCTATAGTTGTAGGCAACAGGTTAACAGGACAGGCATCTATGCACCTGCCGCATCTTATGCAAGATGCAGGTTCTTGTATGTCTGAGTGCTTTTTACTTAAAAACAGAATACCAGATGTACCTTTTATAACAGGCACATCTGTTGTGCACTGACAAAATCCCATCATTGGCCCACCAAAAATAATTTTTCCGATATCCTTTGTAAGACCTCCGCAATCTTTGATTAAATCTGAAACAGGCGTACCAATTTTAACTAAAAGATTTGCAGGTGCTTTTATTGCATCGCCGCATACAGTTATCACTCTTTCATATAGGGGCTTATTGTAACGTACTGCCTCATAAACAGAAAGCGCTGTCGCTACATTGTCCACCACGCAACCTACATCCATAGGAAGGCCTCCAGGTGGCACTTCTTTATTTAGCAAAGCTTTTATCAGTTGTTTTTCTCCGCCTTGTGGATATTTGGTAGTAAGGCTAATGATTCGTACATCGTACTTCGTACTTTGTACTTCGTTTAAAGTAGAGCGCATAGCTTTTATTGCGTCACGCTTGTTATCCTCTATCGCGATTATGCCCTTTTCTACGCCGAGGGCTTTCATTATTAAAGATGCGCCTTTTATTATATCCTGCGGCCGCTCCAGCATAAGCCTGTTATCGCAACTTAAATATGGCTCACACTCAGCACCGTTTAGAATAAAAGTATCGATTAATTTTTCTTTTGGAGGAGATAGTTTAATATGTGTAGGAAAGCATGCACCACCTAAGCCAACTATACCTGCTTCTTTTACAAGATTTATTATTTCTGTGGGTTCTAAGTCTTCTAGATTGTGTCTCTGGCCGCTAAAAGCAAATGCTTCTTCATTATAAGAATCTATAACAGCCGAAGCAGAACTTCCAAAGAGCGGGTGAGGCCTATTTTCTATTTTTATGACTTTCCCGGTTACAGAAGAGTGTATTGAAGAAGAGGGAAATTTTTCTGATTTGCCTAAAAACTCGCCTGTTTTAATTTCACTGCCAGATGAAATTCGGCACTCACATGCAGAGCCCAGATGTTGACACAATGGTATAACAAGCTGCTTTGGCAGCGTTGCTTTTCTAATTGGAGCATTGCTGGTTTCTTCTTTAAAACTCAACGGATGAATTCCGCCTGGGAAAGTTTTGTTCATAGTGTAACTATTATATTAGATGCGAAGTTTTTTGTCAACACGATTGACAACGGTTTCTTTTGCCCCTATAATATTATATAGGTGATTATTATGACTCTACACTGTTGTGAAAAATGCCAGCTTTTCTGGAGCTGCGAAACAAAATGGTATCGCGGAGAACGCGGTGAAGACAATATATGCTGCGATAGATGTGATTTTTACAAGCAGTGTCTTGCGGAACACAAAAAAGGTTCTAACACTAAAAAGAAAAAATCTAAATAGACCTGCTTACCTTCCTTAAACCAAAAATGCCCGCATAAACACAAAGTATTCCAACTATAATTAAAATATATGATGTATCTACAAATTCCGCTGATATTGAAGCTACCAACATAAATATCAAAAATGCCAAGTGCATAACAGCTTCCAATGATGAAAACGCACGTCCGCGCAGCTCTTGCGGAATTAATTCATGAACTAACGTGTTTGAGGATATCATAATTGGAGCAATAGATAATCCAAAAAATGTTATTATAATTGCCGCCACATAAAAACCTGGATAAACTACTATAAATACTACAAACTGTATAATCATAACACCGCCGAGGGCGAGACTTAAAAATATTGCTTTTGTTTTTGAAAACATATGGCCAAATTTACCATATAAAAGTGACCCCAAAAACAATCCTAATCCAAAAAAGACAACCAAGAGGCCTAGGTGCTTGGTAATTGTCCCCATTGCCTGCTGGATAAACGTTATAACCACTACATAACTTGCACCTATTGCACTCCAGAGCAAAAATAATATCCCTATAACAAAATGCATTTTCCGATGCAAGAGCAGGTATTTTATACCTTCTTTTATCTCCAGAAACAAGGATTTTTTAATAACCTGCCCTATGTCTTTGCCAATATGCTTTATATTTTTGCTAATGTAATATATGTTTTTCTTAAACGCACCCTTAGCATAACCCAGCCTCATAAAAGCCAGCAGCGTTGCTGATATAAAAAATGTAGCCGAATCAATTACTAAAGTTGCTTTTACTCCAAGCCCGGCAACAATAAAGCCACCTATTCCTAATCCCAAAACAGCTGCGATCATGCCTGTAGTGTTTATTAAAGAATTCCCCAACAACAGCCTATCCTGCGAAATTAAATCCGGAATAATAGACATCTTTGCTGGTAAGAAAAAACGTGTCATAGAGAATATAAGAAAAACAATTATATAGATGGGAAATATAGGAGTTAGGCTAGGCCTAAAGAAGCAATAGGCGGCAATTAAAAGTACAAGCAGCCCACGCACCAGGTCACTTATAATCATTGTATATTTTTTATTCCACCTATCTGAATAGGCACCTGCTACCGGGCCTATTATAAATACAGGAACAATAACAAAGATAAAAAGTTTGGCAAGCTCATAAGCAGAGCCTGGGGCCTTTTTGTAGATGAGGTATATCAGCGCCATCTGTGTAAGGCGGTCACCAAATTGGGATATAATCTGCCCCAACCATAAAAAAAAGAAATTTTTATTTTTTAGAAGTTCTGTTATTTGTGCCATATTGAGGAAGGTCCTTCGTCATTAACAAAATATTCCTTTTTGTCATATTTTGTTATATTCCTCAGGATCAAGCCTCCTTCGGAGACTTGGAGCTGGTGAGAGGAGTCGAACCTCCGACCTGAGCTTTACGAAAGCCCTGCTCTACCAACTGAGCTACACCAGCAAAAAAATGGTGCCCTTCGACGCACTCACTTAAATCAAATAATGGCTCGTTTGCTCAGGACTTATGGTGAGCAAGAAAAGCCTCTCTTGTAAAAAAGAGGCTTTTTCGCGTCGAACCCCATGGTGCCGGGAGACAGAATCGAACTGTCGACACGCGGATTTTCAGTCCACTGCTCTACCCCTGAGCTACCCCGGCACACTTTAAAATTCAGTTTGCCTATTTTACCACTAATTCCATTATTAAATCAAGAAAATATTATTTACGGGGTAGGTGTTATGGCCGGGAAAATTGCTCGCTTCAGATTGCAAGACACAAAGACTTAATTCTCTTTTTTGTTCTTTAAAAATTCAAAGTACTCGCTGTCTGTACTTAATATTATAACTGTGTCTTTATCTATTGTGTTTTTATAGGTATCAAGTGTTTTCACAAATCCATAAAATTCTGGGTCATTATTATATGCATTGGCATATATGTTTATTGCCTCTGCATCTGCGTTACCCTTTTTCTCTTCTGCTACCTTATAAGCCTCTGAACTTATCTGGTTAAGCTCCTTTATCATCTGGCCTTCTATCTCGGCCTTCTTGCCCTGGCCTTCTGAACGGTATTTTTCTGCTGCGCGTTTTCTTTCAGATATCATCCTCTCAAAGACCTTCTCCTGAACTTCTTTTACATAATTGATTCTTTTTATACGTACATCAATGAGCTCTATGCCGTACTGTGGTACTATCCTGGATGCTTCTTTGAGTATACCCCTGGTCAAATTCTCTCTTCCAATACTTATTTTTTCTAAATTTTCATCAAACGACGTAACAACATCGTCCGAAGTATCCGCAGCCTGTTCTTCCAGAAGACGGTTAGTGTCTCTTGCAACCTCAACAAGATTATGGTTTGTAAGATAATCTCGAGTTGCAGAGTCAATAATATCATCCAGCCTTGCCTGCGCGCCGGTTTCATTATTAACAGATTGTAGAAATTTAAGCGGGTCTTGTATGCGCCAGCGTGCTGTTGTATCTACCCAGATATATCTTTTGTCCTTTGTGGGAATCTGATTTGGACTACCATCCCATTGAAGAATCCTTTTATCAAAATAGTTTGCCTGTTGTATAAATGGCATCTTTATATGAAGGCCTGCTTTTATAATAGGGGAACCTATGGGCTGGCCAAACTGTGTAATCACCACCTGCTTTGTCTGATCAATTGTATAAAGGGTACCGCTTGCAATAAGGACTACAATCAAAAATACACAAACAGCTGCTATGTAATGCAGTTTGTTCATTGGTTTTCCTTTTCCCCAAGCCTAAGTAATGGTAATATGCCCTGCTGGTCAGGGTCAATGACATACTTTGTACCTGCCTTAGGCATTATTTCGTTCATAGTTTCAAGATATAAACGCTTTCTTGTAACATCTTTTGAGTTCTTATATGCCTGCCACGTTGCAATAAACTTTGCAGCATCACCTTTTGCATGGTTTATTCTATTTAAGGCATAACCTTCTGCTTCTCTTATAGTCTTTTCCGCGTTTCCGCGAGCAGTAGGAATGGCCTTATTATATGCCTCCCATGCCTGATTAATTACTTTCTCTTTTTCCTGCTTTGCTTCATTAACCTCATTAAATGATGGTTTAACCGGGTCAGGTGGATTTACATTCTGAAGCTTTACTGTTACAATTTGGATACCGCTATCATAGCTATCCAATATCTCCTGTAGTTTCTCTTGCACCGCGATATTTATCTCAACCCTGCGGGTAGTAAGGGCCTCACTTACAGAATTATCACCAACTATCTGTCTCATTACAGCCTCTGATATATTTCGTATGGTATCTCTTGGGTTTCTTATATTAAATAAAAGTTTTACAGGGTCTTTTACCTTAAATTGTACTATCCATTCAACAACTAAAACATTAAGATCGCCGCTAAGCATAAGGGATTCATCAAAGTACTGTTTTTGAGAATAGCGCGATAATCTGCCTGGCTCAATAGTTCTAAATCCAAATTCCTCTTTAAATATATACTTTACCTTAACCTTATCAACACTTTCAATACCAAATGGTATCTTTATGTGCAGGCCCGGATTTGTGGTGCGTGCATATCTGCCAAACTGCCTTACCACACCGACTTCATCTGGCCCGACTGAATATAATCCTGATGCTATAAATATGATAATAAGCAGGCCGGATATAGCAGCGGGAAGATATTTTATAATATTTGGCAGATTCTTTTTTCCTGCATTTATTATATCGTTGGGGTCTATAGGGCCCTTGAAAGGCGATTTCTCAAAATCCATTTAACATCCTATGGTTTTATATAAGTTGGTGTTGTTGTAATGAAGGCTTATGCTACCACGCGCGGCTTCCCGTGTCAAGCTATTAGCGTTGGTGGGGGTTAGGCGGCGGAGAGGATAGCAGCCAAAATAGGCTGTCTCTCAACGCGAAGGATAGAACTAAAAAGCTTATATGGATCATCGTCTGGTTCTGGTGTATCTGGATCCGGCATTGTGACAAAACCCCTTCTTGCCAATATCTTACCTAAGGGAGAATGCAGTGGCCATATATAAATATCGTAGTCTTTTATGTAATCACCTTCCATGGAAACTTGTACGTTCATATCTATGCCGTAAAATTCAAATTCATATGGCGTTGTGCCAAATAGCTGTTTACATTTATCAAGCAAAATAGCTAATATTAAATCTAAAACTGCTGCACCTTTCCCTTTTCTTCTGTATTCAGGAAATAACTGAAATCTAAACAGTACTTTATACCCTCCTTCTCTGCCAGGAACCAAGTTTGCCCCTCCATAACCAATAGGTTTATTTCTAAACCTACTTTTAATTAAAAAATACATCATTGAATTACAAGATTGGTCAGGAAAACACACAATACGGTTTTTTTTATTTGTATAAATATCAACATCTGTCAATGAAGAGCTGTATCTAATAAGTATCCCCCATCTATCCCTGTCCCTAATATCTATAATGCTTTGCTTGTGTTTATTGAGAGTGCGATCAAATAAATCTGCAAGTCGTCTTGCTCGCCATTTGCTAATTCTACGTTTTTTAAAAACGCCTTGCATTACTGCTTCCCAATTCTCATTTGTATTTCTTTTTGCCATCGGCCGCAGGGCATCCTCCTTCGCCAAGGCTGCGGAGGACAAGTACCCCTGCTGCGCGTGCCCCGAACCTGAGCAAAGCGAATGGTTTGGGGGCATCATCAATATAATCGCTATTGTAATTGCTATTAATCTCTTCATAATCTTTATCCTTCGACTACGCTCAGGACTTCGTGCTTCGACAAGCTCAACACTTTGTAACACCTTTGATTAACTACCGTAATTAAGCCGAAAATGATAAAACCCTTGACAATTTTTGTAAAAATTGTCAAGGGCCCTTTTCAATTTCTTAATCGTATACATAGTGTATCATAAATATCAGTAATTACAAGAAAATTCTGGGAAAGTGACAACTATTCTAACCAGGTTAGAATCCGTGCTCAAATCTAACCTGGTTAGACTATCATTTTAACATGGTTAAACTACCTTTTTGATTATATACATTTTTGTATTGACATTACAAAAATGTATGGTATGATTAAAGCATGAGATATTTAAGCAGAAAAATAGAACAAACTATTAAGCACTACACTTCGATATTTCCTGCCGTTGCGGTTACTGGGCCTCGCCAATCAGGAAAATCTACTCTTCTTCGTGAAATTTTCGGCAAAAAATACACTTATGTTACGTTTGATGACCCTATAGTAGTTGAGCAATTTTTATCTGACCCAAAAGGGTTCATGGCTGAATACAATAATAAAATAATATATGACGAAGCACAAAAAGTTCCTGATTTATTTCATTATCTTAAAATTGAGATCGACAATGATAGAAATAACTATGGTAAATTTCTTTTAACAGGCTCCAGCCAATTTGCTTTTACTAAAAACATTACTGAAACATTAGCTGGAAGAATAGGCATGCTTGCATTGCTACCATTTCAAAAACAGGAAATCCCACAAAAACAACAGCATAACCAAATTCTTTTAGGTGGGTATCCAGAACTAGTTAATCGTAATTATAAGAATACCAAAGAATGGTACAGCGCATATTTAAGTAATTATCTCGAACGCGATGTGCGATCTTTAAGCAATATTGGGAATATGCGTGATTTTCAACGCTTAATCTCTTTATTGGCGTCCAGAACAGCACAGGAATTAAACATGAGTAAGCTTGCAAGAGAAATCGGAGTTAACATAAAAACTATCCAAAATTGGATTTCTGTTCTGCAAGCAAGTTATATAATTTTTTTGCTTCCTCCCTATCATCGTAATTTAGGTAAAAGAATTGTAAAACGACCAAAATTATATTTTTATGATACCGGGTTGCTATGCTACCTGGCTGGCATTAGAAATATTGAGATATTAGAAAAAGGCCCATTGCAGGGAGAGATTTTTGAGACCTATATTGTATCGGAAATAATGAAATCTGTTTTTCATTGTGGCAAAGACATAAAACTTTACTATTTTAGGGATAACCTCGGACTAGAAATAGACTTAATTATTGAGGATAATGATCTTGGAAAACTCAGTTTTGTTGAAATTAAAAACTCGCAAACTATACGCCCAAGAATGGCTTATCCTTTAAAAAATATTATTGCTTATGCAAAAAATAATAGCATTATACGCAACGGCTACATTCTATATAAAGGCAAGCCGTCAGGTAAACTTCTTACAAATATCACTTATCAAAATTTCAATTCTTTTCTGAAAAACTTTTCTTCTTAATGATATACTATTACCACCAATTCCACCACTAAACCACCACCAAAATCACCAAAACAATGCATTTTGACATCTTTTGATACCTTGACTGATGTTGAGTAAACTTTTGTTATTAATAGACGATAAATATAGGGTTATGGTGTTTTTTAGTATGGTTAGACGGTATAATAAATATACCTTAAAAGTAGTGGTAGCCCCAACGGGATTTGAACCCGTGTCTTCGCCGTGAGAGGGCGATATCCTAGGCCACTGGACGATAGGGCCGCAACAGCTAACAGAGTATAGCAAAATTCATAAAAATGGGCAAGGAGTTTTTCCTTGCCCATTCAAAAGCTCTATAAAATTATATTTAAAACTTTACTGTACCGCCTCCGCTTACCGCGGTTTCTCCACCCAGCCTGCCTTCTATATTTAAGGATGCGTTTTCTGGTAGTAATAAGTCACAACCTGTTATAAGTACTATTTTAGTATCATATTCAGCACTACCTATATCATACGTTGTGCCACTGTAGGTAAATTTACCATTTATATCGCAGTCGCTGTATGCAAGCCCAACATATGGAACAAGTGAAGCTATATCACTTTTACCACGGTTGCGTTTGTTTCCAAGCGGAAATTCCATGCTAACAATACCACTTATTTGCCATTCGTCAATTTTGTAATCCGCGGCACTTACGGTTCTTGATGGATCATTCACACTAACATCAACTATGCCAGGTTCCGTCGTGCGATACCCTCCATCAATAACAAACTTTACTTTATATCGTGGAATTTCATATGCTAAAAATTTTGCTCCTATTCCCCAGGCTAATTCATTGTCACCTTTTATTAACACAAATTTTCCACCTTCAGTCCAGGAAGCCTCTGTGTGGGAAACACCTAGCTTTAAATAGGGCTCCAATACATTTTCAAAAATAGGATAGCTCAGCCTTAGCATATACCATTCCCCTTCTGTCTCGGCGTTGCTAACACCACTACCACCTGTAAGCTCACGATCTATGACGGACTCGGCATTAATGCTTAACTTTACAGTGCCTATTGAATCTTTTAGTTTTAATACCCCATCACCATATGGCGTCTTGGTGTCTGCGGTATTTCCTGCTGGCGCTGCATATATATTAACACAGACAAATAGCGAGATTATAATAAGTCCTATTGTTATATATATTAGTTTCATACTTTTCTCTCCCTTTTTTATTTTTTTCCTATTTTAAACACAAAAATAGGAATTCCCCACCAAAATTCCATTGCTTCACCGAGATATATCTTATGTTTTTAATATAACAGATATGTTTTTATGTGTAAAGAGAAAAATAAAAAAATGTTATTTTTTTAATGTTTTTGTTGGTTTATTCTTCTTATATCATCCAGCAATTTTTGCATCTGGTTTATCTTGTTTATCTCTTGTATGTTTCTCTGCTGTTGGTTTATTTCATTTATCCTTCTTATGTTCTCTAAAGAGCTTTGCATGCTTGTAATTTGCTGCTGTTTATTCAGCCGCTCTATTGTTTCCTGCTGTTCTTTAATTCTATCAAGCTCCTCTTGCTTTTGCTCATCAGTAAGCTCTTCTTCTGAATCCGCCATTACTTCCTGCGTTTCTTGGGCGTCTTGCGCAATCTCTTCTGACGTATACCCTGCATCAACACCTGTCTTTATTTCTTGTGCAAAAGCAGCGGGTGTTATAAACAGTGTTAAAATTAAAAAGCTAAATATTATCTTCATAAAATCCTCCGTTTTATTTGCCCCTCGAATATATTAAATGCTCACATTTGTTCGCATTTCTTTACGCTATTTCAGGATCAAATTTGCTTCGTTACACTAAGGTCCTTCAACATCTAAAATGCTCACATTTGTTCGCATTTCTTTACGCTGTTTCAGGATCAAATTTGCAAAGCAAATTTGGTGCGCGGGGCGGGAGTTGAACCCGCAAGGTTTACACCATACGGCCCTCAACCGTACGCGTCTGCCAGTTCCGCCACCCGCGCAATGTTTCAATAGTGAGAAAATTATATCATGAGCTAGCGCATCTATCAACTATAAACTAATTTTACGCCCTTCGACTTTGCTCAGGGCTTCGTTCGTTTCGCTCACTACGCCTGGCTAGCTATAATGGCGAGAGTGCGGCTTAAAGCTCCTATTGCTTCAGTACACTGTGCGGGAACTATAGCAGGCAATAGTTCATAAAAAGCTTGGCTGCTTTGTTCTGTGTTGTATTGAAAAAGCTTTGGAAGAATATTTGCAAGCATCGCTTCAAAAGCAACCATGCCATTAGCTGGATCCTGAACTGATATATAGATACCTTTTGTGATATCATGGAGTTGCATTCTACTGCTAAAAGCATCTAGGTGTTTTTTTTCAGGGTCACCTTTTTTAAAGTCAGCTATTGCACCCATAGGAAGATTAGCTTCACCTGTAATGCGCCTGCGTGCCATTGCTATTGCTTCTATTTTGTCTTTATAAGACATTCCTGCTATTGCCGTTGAGTCATGGCCTAATCTGCGTTCTAAATATTCATCCAAGATAGCACAATTTTCAGTTAGTAATCCTGCATCAGCTATAAGGCTGTGGTTGTCTTCTGCGGTTCTAATTAAGATAGTAAATTTAGGCCTGTGACGCGCTGTCTTTGTATCAACAAATTCCCTTAATAATCCAACAGCTTCTTCTCTTAAGCCTGTTGCATCAACTAATGTTGTAGCATCTACCATTAAAATATATTCATTTTTCTGATGCTGATCTACTTCATTGTTTTGAATCAATTCTTCCAATTCCAATAGATTGCTTATAAACGGGGTAATGGCAGGCTGCGGGGTTGCTGAAGATATGCTTTCTATACCCTTTGCCGCAGCGGCGGCTGTTACTTTTGCAATAAGCGCTCCTAAGTTAATGTCTTGCTCTGTTGGAAAGACAGCTTTTTGCTGCGGGTCTGCTAAATCATCCACTTGCTGCGGCTCGCCACCTGACATCGTCCGCATAACTTTTGCTCGAAGTTGATCATCTGGGTGACTTTTAACGGTAATTCTAAGGCTAGGTGTTAATACTTGCAGATTGGGGCTGTCAAATTGTTCGAATCTTTTAAGTAGCTCTGCTGCTTTATGAACATTTGCGCCTGCCGCCTTTGCTAATATCCTGCCGATTTCATCTGAAAGCCACTCTTTAAGTTGTAATTCTTTTTCAATGTTTTGCTTTTCTGCGGGCTTGCCCATGAAATACTGCACCGCCTCTCTTATTTGCCATTCTTCTCCAAATGTGCGCTGCTCTTTTGTTAACAACTTAATATATTGAAAATAATAAGATAGGGAGGCGGTTGGTTTCAAATATAAAGAGACTATTTTGTGGGCTATCTCATGTGCAACAGCCCATTTTAATTCATCGTCATTTTTAAAGAATTCCATAAAATCTAATAATGCGTGTAATTCTATTCTGTCTTCCACATAAGAAACGCTCATCATCTGGTCATATTTATCGTGTACAAAGACCCTTGTGCCTATAAGAGAATCCCGTATATTTTCAGGTCGCACTTCCACTAATATTTTGGAAATATCTTGGTTTGTTTCACCTGCAAAATCTCTAGCTCTTTCCTGTATAAGCTCTTGTATTTCAACAAAACAGGGTACTATTTCACCTAAAATCGCTGTTATAGCTGTTTCTGCCTTTTGGGTATGTTGCGCTATTTTATGTTGTGTGGAAAGTGCGTCTAAAGATGGCGCTTCATCGTGCCATTTTTCCGCTATCTGCGTAGATGTTGTGCCAATCTTTATAACTTCGCCGTCGCCCAGGAACACATCCCTATCAAGCGGCGTTTCATAATAATGCCTGATAAAAAAGCGCATCATCTCAGGCAGGAAAACCTTTCCCCTCGCAGTTCTTGCTTTTTCATACAATTGCGCTGCTTGCTGTTTTGTGATTCTATTATCCTGTTGTTCTTCTGCTAAGTATTTTTTATAATTTTTTACATCAGTTCTTGTTATAACCAGCGCTCTCCTTAAACTCTCCCATTTATTAATTTCATAAAGCTCGTGAGATATTACAGTATCATTATTAAGATATTTCTCGTCAATCCACGCAATAATATAATCCCCGTAAGCACGGCCTAATCCTATATGCCCAAATTGCGTGCGATGCTCCAGTAGGCCCTCTATAGGAAGCGCCACGATGGGCCTTTTGCCTGCATGGCCGATAACCTTCGCTTTTTTTTCTTCTATCAGCTTTGCTAAATTTTCCGCTCTCTGCTTAGGCGTATCAGCCCGTAACTCCGCACCAAAAGGAAGGTGCTGCTCTATATAAAGGTTAACCCCGCTTTCATGGGGAACGAGATCGCTATATAACCCTGCTGCTAAATTGACATCGGTTTCGTTTCGAGGTAACTGTATATCTGCCTCAGACATGGATTTTACTGCTGGGTCCGGTGAAGGTGGGGTTGCTGCACCTAGCACTGTTAAACCTCTTGCTTTTATATAATCTTGTATAATGGGTATTTTTGACAGATAATTTTTCCACATGCTGCCATACTGGCGATTGTTGCCTGCAACTAGTACAGGGTTGCCATATCCGCCTGTCTGTTCCCAGTATTCATATAAAGGCACGGTAAGACAGCCTCCGTCAACCCAGCGTTTGCGCACACCAAGCGAAGTTATGGGATTATCTTCTAATAATTCTATTCCTCCTATCCATACTCTGTTTCTTAAATCTCTGTAAAATAAATACCTATATTTTCTGTTTTTAGAGGTAAGTGCCTCTGCCTTAACCCCTCCGTATACCGGAGATGTAAACTCAAAAACATATTCCGGCTCTTTAGAAAAATCCGGAGCATCCAGGTTTTCTAGATTTTTAAATTTTACCCAGGCGGGTGGAATCTTTTTATCATAAGAAGTATAAAACGCCCCTTCTAATTTTATAGGTTCTTCGTCAATGCCTATTACTGCCGAAATAGCGGACCTGCCGATTTCAGCATACACTTTTCTTTCTTTGGTCGTACCAGCAAAAACTAATTCTGCCGCTGTTGTGTCTTCTGAAACATAAGTGTGGGTCAGATCAACCTCTTCTTCGGTATTTAAAATATGAAAAAACGCACACATAAATTCTACCGGCAACATAATGCTTGCTTCGTCCCAAAGTTTACCATAATGGCTTATGCGCCCTTCGGGCAACCCTTCTCCGTAACGCTTTCGTAGTGCATCTTGTATGCGCTCCCAAGCTTTATCATAATGTTTTATGCGCAAGGTTTCAGTTTTCATGCTATAATATGGCAATAATCTCCACATGCCCTGGGAATTGCTTATATAAAAAGTGCGGGCTATATATGGTTTATTATGGGCACCTTCAGGATCACGCACATAACCCACTAATGCAATCCTGTTACCGCGGGTAAGGTAAGGCCTTGAGACATACATTACAGTTTCGCTAGCGCTTACTCTATATTTCGGGGCCAAGCCATAATCTTTTAGCTTATCCGGTGTCAACATGTTACGACGCACAGGATAACCTCTTATATCTGTCATATTATACAAAATATTTTCCGCTTCCTCTGCTTCTACGCTTTCTACAAAATTTGCGCCTGTAGTGTTTCTTGCCGCTATACCTGGTTGCAATGTGCGTTTATGACGTTCTACTGTTGCTTTTATATCGGTCTCTGTTGCCCTAAACAATGCAAGTTCAGCTTGCACTAAGCCATCCAAACGCTTAGCAGTTCCCTCCTCTTGTATCAAAGTTGCTACCGTTGCCTTGTCAGCCAACGCCTGCAGCCAACCAGCAGCCTGCGCAGATATCCATGCATATATACTAGCTGCAGCAAAATCTTTTATATATACTGGCTTATCCACTGTTGTGTTTTTGGATTTATTCAATTTAGGAGTAGGATCAAACATAGAAATATCACGCGTAGGCAACAATATTTCTACATCTGTATAATTTGTAGAAGCCGTATCTTCTATGATAATTTCATCTGCCTGTCTTATTATGTTAAGATGCTTACCGGAAACAAAACCGTTGTGTGCAAGGCCAAGTTTAATACCCGCCTCGGTTTTCCTGCCAATCTCGGTCATACCTTCAGGCAATTCCAACAAAGTTATATTATTGTGATTGTTTTCACAAAAAAGATAATATTTGCCATCAGGAGCTTTTCTAACAATAAGCTTAACTTCACTATCTCCAGGCGCTAATATAATACGCACAGGACATCTTAAGCTAAGGCATACTTTTTTAACGTCTCCTATATGCAATACATTTTCTGATAATTTTGTTCTCTCGAAGTCTATACCTTTGCTCTGTGAATCCCTGTGGCTTACTTCTCCTGCAATGCCCATTTTTGTTTTTATTTCATCACGCAAAGTTAATTCATACGATCTAAGCAACTCTGTTTCTCTTTCTCCTAATACTCTGCTAACAAGGCTGTGGATTTTACTCCTGTTTTCGGTAAGCAATTTTAGGAGTTTCTCATAATTTTCTTCTTCAACAATGCTGTCAAGTTGCTGCTTATGATAATTGGTTATATGGGCCTCTGTCCTACCTTTATCAAAACCAAATTTGATAATCTCCTCTGCCGCGGCAAGCCGATGTGCCTCTTGTGAAGTATAACCTCTTTTTATCCAGTGTGTTTCCCTCATCTCATGGTAAATAACCTCTTCTGCTATCGGGCTGTTTATGTCTATATTGGAACGGATAATTACTGTAAGGGTTTCTTTTTCATTATCATATATATGATATGCTGACATACCGCTGGGCATAGGCGCATCATCGCTGTCTGTGATAACCCTTACCTGCACATCACGTCCATTGATTGAGGCTGTAAAACTCTTTATTATTTCATCGTCATCATCGGATTTTACCTGCCATTCAAGAAGAATATGCCCGGGCACCGCTTTAGCATCCTCATCGCCTATATCTTTTAGGGCTAGGCTTGAACCAGTAGGGGTAATCAACGACGTAACGGCAGCGGGCATCGATTTTTCGGCACGGCCCGGTGAGGGTGGGGTAGCCGATGCTGGTTCTGCACTAATAGTTGGATTAAGGCGATCATATATCCTGCCTGCTATTTCCCCAAATATAGGTATTAAATCAGAAAGCTGTTCCAGCTCCTGCAGATTCTTGCCGTTTAAATTGTCTCTTGTCCAAACTGTCTCGAAAAATACCAACATGTTTTCTATGCTAGTAGCTTGATGTATACGGCTTCTTCCTATAGCATCTATATCTTCCTGCGTAAAATAGCCGCTTACCATCTCTTCCGTTGGGGTTCTGTTGCAGCGTATGTTTCTAAGGTATGTTTTATACTTTTGCAACTCCCAACGTCTGGCTTCAAGGGCGTCTCTGGATATGCGGCTGCCATAACTACCAGCATATAAGTGATTTGACAGCGCATAGGAAGAACTGTATAGCGCTCTGAAATCATTTAACATCCGCAGGGTAAATTCCTCCTTTGTTATGCCTTGTGCGGTTTCAGCGTTGGTAAAATCATATATTCTAAACTGTAAATCAAACTGTGATAGGTGGGGCTGGGCGTGAATCATTCCCGCTTCTGCAAGCTTACGCAGTCTTTGCGCAGCAGCTTTCGTATATGTACTTATCTTATCTTGGGCTTTGGATAATGCTCGTAGTTTTATCCTGTGTTCTTCCCTGTTATTATCTGACAGGCTTGATGCTGTTTCAAGCTCTTTATATACTTTATTTCCTGCGCGTATATCCTCTGTTTCTTCCATCGCCATTACAACAAAACCTACTTTTTTGCCTTCGAACTTCATGTCCGTCTTGGTAAACTGGCCTATGCCAAGGGGGTAACCTGTATCAATGCCATTTTGTAATGCATTAGCCATAGTAAAATATTCATTCATTGCCTCATATAGATATCCGCCCCCCGTGGGGTGGGCGGGCTCTTTTCCAATGCGAATTCTGTTTTCTGAACCAAAAGTAATTTTGTAAACCGGCTGCAAAATTATTTCATCCGGCGGTATAACGTAAGCTTCCATTTTTGGCGGTTCTCCCTTATATGTAACAAGTTTAAGTCTTATTGCCTTAAAGGTTTTGCCGCCGTAATGCAGGTAATTATCTTCTGTAAGCGGAATTATTAAAGAGCGCCCTGATTCAGTTGTGCCGCTTAAATCCTGCCTGCTTGCTACATCAACAATTTTTGCTGCAACATCTTGGGTAAGGCCGTTTAAAAATGCATGGTTACCGATTTCAAGCCTAACCGGCATAGGTACATCTTGCGGTGTTATAAAAACCTGCGAATCACGAATCCATGATGGCGTACTTTTCTCTACCGGCATGGATTTTGTAGCACGGCCCGGTAAAGGCGGGGTAGGCGCGGTGGGCATGGATTTTACTGTGGGGACGGCTGGGGGTGAGGCGGGTGCAGGCATGGCTTTTCTAGATCTATCCAAAACAATTAATGTGGTAGGAAGAATATGGTCTAAAATATGCGCTATTATTTCTTCGGTTTTTTGAGCTATTTTCCTTTCCTGGCTTTTTTGTCTTCGTACTAATTCGTTTTCATTAAGATCTCTTGTAATATCGGCCCAACCTAAAAGTGGCATGCCGTTTTTAGCTTTGGAAAGATGCAACTTTCTTTCACTTGCGGAAGTTACATCTGTTGAATCTATGCTGTAAATTTTTGCTTCTATTAAAACATCTATTACTATATCCAAATCCTCATCAAGCTCTTTTGCTATTTCCTCTGGGGTAAAAACGCCTTTATCTGCTTTTAAAATAGCCTGCTGTAAAATACGCTCTGATCTTTTTAACCCACTTACAGTTTGATTTAAATATTCGCTCTTAGCAACATCTGTTATAGCTAATCTTGCAGATAATACAAGAGCGGCATCTTCGTTAATTTCATTTAGATGTTGACAAAAAACCCTCCAATCAAAATATCTTCTTTGTGCATTTGGCCCATGTCTTGCTTCAAAATAGTAAAAACCTTCTTCAGATACTCCAAAAACTATGGTTTTATCAAGTATGCCTAAATCGGACAAAAAATCATTATGTTTATCAAATTCTGATTGCTTTAAAAATAGCCATTTTAAATTAGACAGGGGGATCGTGTTTTTAACCACTACTTCCATCACGTCGCCCTGGGGAACATTGCCCATGGCCTGAGCTTTATTTAACTGCGCCAATTCATCAGGAGACGCTACAGGAAGTCCTTCTTCTTCAAAAAATGCTACTGTGCTTCCATTTGACCACGGAACGCCACCATAAGGCAATTTACTTAAAGAGAGAGGTAAAAATGGGATGTGTTCTCTGCCACGCTTAAAGGTTACCATGCCTTCTTCTGTAAAGGCCTCTCTAACCGCACCACGTATACCCCTGGATAACAATCCCAAAGCTTCTTCAGGCCCAAGACGCCAAAAACCATTTACTAAACGCAGGTTATTCCGTGTCCACGGTGTACTGGGTATCGCTCGTCCAAAATGCCAGCCTTTGGCTCTTGCAACTTCTATGCTATCTATAATCAAAGACCATCTTTTTGGCATAGGATACGAATCAAAAGCACTATTGTCCAAAGAGGCAAATTTTTGTCTAACGCTTTTTCTTATACCTGGACGAAGATTTAGCAAATTAAATACTTCATCTAAAATTGCCTTGATTAACATATCGCCGTTGTCAGATAAAAGCAGCTTTCTTAATTCATCAAGTGGCATATTAACGGGAAGCTTCATTCCGGTTCTTTCTTTTAATCGGCCTGCCAAGCTGTCTAAAAAAGCCGCAAAATTACTAAATTCACGCCCTTGTTCAAACAAAGCTTCATATGCTTCTGTTTTATCGAATCCCTTTTGTGTTCGGCCAGTAAAAAATACTATAGGCCAACTTTCTGTTTCGCTTATAGGATAAAGCGTAAGGATAAATTCTATTAATTTACCATATAAAGAGGAAGATGCTACTGCTGTTATAAAATCAATCGTTGTAAATGGTAAAAGTCTACCTTCAGCATCTATGTGAAAGTGCGGTGAAAAAAGAGTATCCATCTTATCTAATGGCTTTACCCCATCAAATTTTTCCATGTAGTCTATAACTTCATCATCTGATGCCATAGAGTCCTGTAGGTTTTGAAGTGCCTTCTCTAATTCTTCCTGTGATATTATGCGCCCCGGCACAGCCTTTGATATATCAATTTGTTGTGTTAAACTCGCTTCAGCGCGGGCTTGTTTAAGGAATTGATCGGCACTTGCAAAATCACCTTTTCTTACGGCTTCTTTAGCACTTTCTATTAACTGCTCTGTTGCGGCCTCTAGGGCACCTGCTGCCAAATCTCTGATTTCTTCTTCCGGCCTCGTTGGAACGGTCATAAAATGCAGCCCATCAGGGATGCGTCCCATTGCCTGTAACATTTTTACTTCTTCATGCGTAAGGGGAAAACAATATGCTATTGTCTCATGTACAAGTCTCTCTACTGTTTCATCAAAATTATCTGCTTCGACAATGTATATGCCCTTTTTGCCTGGATGACCTGTAATTCCTTCGGGTAAGGATGTCTTGTCAAGAGACCGGATCTTGCTTTTTGCATGTAACTTTCTCAACTCCTCAGCAGCCATTTGTCCGCTTACACCATACGTTTCAAGCACACCGATGGCAGCTTGAAGCATATCATCGTTAAGTGTTCTGGCTTTGCCAGAAGTAATGGCTTTTGCTATGCGGGGATCTACCATAAAATCATGCACTATCTTTTGCGCCCGCTGTAGTGTAATTGTCCCTTCTTGTTCTATGACAACAGCTATTTCTTTTTCTATCTGTTCAACATAATATGATTCTTTTATAAGAAACGGGTTCCACGCTGCATTTTTTCCCAGTTCTTGTTTTGCTATTTCTTCCGCCACGCCACAAAGCATAGCAAAAGCTACCCTTGCATATTGCTGCACTGTTAAAGGGGCGGCATCGGCACTTGCCAGTGGCGGTACAAGCATATTATTAAAGAACTCTAATAATTCCCCCGCGTCGGGTATTGTGCCCGCCATTCTATCCTTGTGGATCTTCTCGTAATCGCCCCCGCCTACATTGGGACATATGACAACATATGAGACGCCCTCTTTCTTTAAAATATTGGTTATACCTGCGGTATGAAAGCCTCCGGTAATAAGTATGGCTTTGTCCTTGCGAAGTTTTTTCATATCCGAGAGGGTATTCCCTACTAATGCAATGTCTCTTTTTAGGGCTATTTGATAAAAGTCTATGGAATTGCGAAAGGCCTTTTCGGTAATGGCAGATGTTAAAATTTTTGTATTTAAATTTAAGCCGTAGCGGGTAGTATTTGTTTTTATGAAGTTTTGTATGTCTCTTATTTTGAAATATTTTGGGTGTCTATTTATAAATTCTAATTTTTCGTTGGTGAGCCTAAGGTTGTATAATTCTTCAAGCAAATATACAGCTTTTAAATAGTGGCTTAATTTAAGCTGTGTGTCATTTTTGCACAATGCCTTTATCATCTGCTCTTCTAATATTTCTACTTCGCCAAATAGCTCCAGGTAGTCTATACTTGTAGAATATTCGATATAGTCTATATAGGCGAATAGGTCATTGTAGGAGCCGTCTCCGGCGGCCAATGTCTGTTCGCGGCCAGAGGCCGCTCCTACATTACGGACTTCAATAAGCGTCTTTAAGTAATGATAAAATTCTTTATCGGTTATCTTGGATAAACGAAAGGCGAGACTCTTCTCAAGTAATTCTTTTAGATTGTCCTCTTTGAGCGTTTCTGAAAGTTGTTTTATTAGCGCCTCTCTCTGCTTCTGCGCCTTAGAAAAGTCTACTTTTTCTTCCTTCTTAATAAGCGCTAAGAACGCAGTGATATTGGGGTACTCCAGCGGTGAATATTCGCGGCCAGAGGCCGCTCCTACGTTCGTGAGATATTGAAGATATTCTGCAATCTGGATGGTTTTGTTATTATATGCTAAGGATTTAGAATAGAGTTTCTTTAAATGCTTTGAATAAATTCTGTCTTTAAGGGCATCCAGGGCATGTTTTATTCCCGCTATAAACTTAAGCGTGGTTTCTCTGTCTATCTGGTTTCCCTTATAGGAAGCAAGATGTTCAAGATAAAGGGCCTTATTCTCTACGCCTTTTGTCCTTAAATATTGCTCTTTGTGGGTTATTTTATAATATTCAGCTCCTGTAAAAAGGCCCTTTTTAACAAAAAAGCGCGATACCTTTTCTTTTATAGCTCCATCAGGGAATTTGTCATAGAAGGATGTATCTAGCTCCTTTGAAGCGCCTTCTAAAGATAAAAGGTGTATCTTGTACTTATCCGTAAGTTCTCCTACGGCTCCTGCTATGTTAAGTTGGGCTATCTCATCTACGTGGCGATCTTGTATATGTATGATGAGTTTATCGCTTTTTTTCGCTTTATACCATTCCAGCACCTTGCCATATTTTTTATTAATATCTACAAGCGAGGGACCTTCTAATATGTTTATTGCTGTGGGCTTCTCATCCTTAATGTATCTCTGAGCATGAGATTTACGCCCAAAAAGGGTAGGCTTGTTATATGCATAGGCTGGCCCCTGACTAAACAACAAGGAAAGTATTATCATAAGACTCACAATCTGTCTTATTGACTTATACTTCTTTATTAATATATGTAATATATATAAGCTAAGCATTTTTATTATATTCTTTTTTAAAGTATTTACTTAGTAAGGTAAAAAATAGCCCTTTTATTAAGGTACTATAAATATACACTATAATTGCTAAAAAGTCAAGGGGTTGGGGAAAAATAGTGGTTATTTTAGGGGAATTACAACGAAATTAAGCTCATAGGAGACACTTCTACCCTTAGGTTTGGAGCGAGTCAGTATTTCCTTTTTTAGCAAACCAGAGATATCTCTATAAGCCGTAGCTCTACTTGTTTTTGTTATTGCTACGTACTTTCTTGTGCTTAAACCCCCTATAAATCCACCCTGGCCTGCATCAAGTAGTCTATTAATCACCTTGCGTTGGTTCTCATTCAGAATGGTTTGAGCGTGCTTTTGCCAGAACAGCGCTTTTTGTAATGATTTTAAAATAGCTTTTTCTGATTCTCCAATTGCATGTTGATAACATTTTAAGAACCATAAAAGCCATTTTGTTATATCAAGTTTTCCTCTTTGGCATTCCTCAAGTATATCATAATATGCTTTTCTATTCGTCATTATGCTGGTTGATAATGAGTAATACCTTTTTGGAAGACCTTCATCTTGTGATAATGCCATATCTGTTAATGCCCTGGCTATACGACCGTTTCCATCTTCAAAAGGATGTATGGTAACAAAACAGAAATGAGCAATGCCCGCCCTTATTATGCCGTCTAATTTATCCGGAGGTTTTTGCCACCAGTTTATGAATTTTTTTATCTCACTATCTATTCTTTTATATGGCGGAGCTTCGAAATGCACTCTCTCGCGGCCAATAGGGCCTGACACCACTTGCATGGTGGTTTTACCACGCCATTTCCCAACCTTTATCTTTGAAAGGCCTGAGTAGCCTGTTGGGAATAGCGCTGCCTGCCATGATTTTAAGCGCTTTGCAGTGAGTGGTTTTTTATAACCTTTGGTAGCATCTAAAAGTACACTGATAAGACCTTCTGTGCCCCTGTCGGGAGGTTTTAATCCCGCTGTGTGAAGCCCTAATCTTTTGGCTACAAATGAGCGAACTGAGTCTTTATCCAGCCTAATACCTTCAATGGCAGCAGTTTTAATGCTTTCCTCAACCAGTATTTCAGCTACTGGTTCATTGTTGCGGCCTAAACCCAAAGAACAAATCTTGCTTATTAGCTCTCCTTGAAGGAAACGAGCCTGGCTTAAAAACGGCAAGAGTTCATCGCTTTGCCATTTAAAATCAGGCCAATCTTTATGTTCCCATATGTAAGTCATTTAGCACCTCTAATCGCTTCATTAACTGATACAATTATACATTATAATCGCTTCATTGTCAAGGGGGGGGGTAATTGCCTCGCTTGGATTCGCCATCACAAACGCGGTTTTATATATTTAGACAACCTAAATGACAACCTAAATGACAACCATTTGTATTGGGGACAAAAATTGGTGAAAGGTCCTTCGTCACTTTAGAGATGTTCGCCTGTTCACATCATTAGTTATGCCGGTGTATAGTTTGCCATCTTTGCATTTTATAATGTAGATATACCACATATACAGTCTATAATTTAGGTATTTCATCAGCTATAATCCCTGCCTGCCGGCAGGCAGGCTCCTATTCGTCGGATTATTTTACGCTGATTCAATACCAAACTTTGCTTTGCAAAGCTTGGTTGGGGAGCTTGGTATACTCCCTAACTATATCTCTGTTTAAGTAAGCCCTATTATATATAGAAAAGTCGCAGATTTCAATAAAATTCGGGTTTTAGAGATAAAGTTATAACTAAGACTGTCCTTTTTGTCCGGTAATTTTTGGCTTATATTGACATAACTCTTTTTATAACAAAGAGTAACGAAATGTCCAGACAGGAAAGGTGGACAAATTGCACTAAGCGCTCATTTTTTCTAATTGTTCCTTTATCACCATCGATGCCTTACAGTCATCTTCATTATACTCAAGAATCCTCTGGAGGATACTTTCATCCTTTGTTTCACAATATTCATTATACCACTGTATAGATAAAGCTCCTGAAGGTGTTTCATCTCGCCACTTGAAACCTAGATATGTTGCTATCTCCTTTAAAGAGTAACTCGGCAGAGGCCAATCTGTTTTGCTGTATATGGCACCGTAATACAGATCAACAACATGGGCTTGTTTAAAATATTCTTCAACTTCTTTCGTTGCCACAACATCAGGATAAAGACCTCCCAAAACCTTATAAGTGCTTTTTTCATGGCTTGAATAATAATAAACTGCATGTGGTTTATCTGCAAAAGATTGCAGGTAATACCACAGCTCTTTAAATGCTTGTTTTTCTCCTGCTCCGCTTGTGGTTTTAGCAACAAAAGAAACAAATCTTTCCTTATCTCCTATCTTTTCATATACCCCATGTAAATATACAATCCCTCGCATTGGATCATCTTCTATATCAAGATACAGTTCAACATCCACTTTAGGAAATAAAATAGGCTCATAAAAAACTGGTTGCTGCTCTTTATTTAACACCTGTGCTCGTCTATGGATCTGTATTACTGTTTTTTCGCCAAGCTGCATCCCTTTAAGTTTATCTTTTTCTAATTTCCTTGTCACAAGGAGGGTTTCTAGATTCATTTCTGCCAATTGCTTTGTTGTTAAAATGCCAAACACCTCATTTAACGCATCACGTTTATTTCTTCCAAGGTAGAACAATTTTGTTAAATCATCTTGTTCGTAGCACCACTTTTTACAGCTCGTATACCATATGCATTGCTTACATACTGACCCAAAAGCAGGAACATTCTGCTTGCTATTCGCAACAAGCTCCCTGACAGACCCTTTTATTTCATTATAATATTGCCAATATGTCCGTTCATCCTTTTTCCCAAGTACAGTATTCAAATCATAATCTACGTATTCTCCATG
>Ga0307928_10000502_pt1 | contig 29353 bp, 45 predicted proteins | sample AceLakmetagen232_FD_201815 | JGI IMG/M metagenome (GOLD analysis project Ga0307928, IMG submission 201815) | Saline water microbial communities from Ace Lake, Antarctica - #232 | ecosystem: Environmental > Aquatic > Non-marine Saline and Alkaline > Saline | place: Antarctica: Ace Lake... | reverse complement strand
GTTCTTAAAAGAAAAATCTTTATTGATTTCATTTTTCCACTTTGTTTTACGGATATATTTTAGATACTTTTTTTTATCAGGAAAAACATATCTAAAATGCCAAGGTTTTATGGGGCCAGTATAATGTATTATCACTGGTTTATTTATTAGTTCTTTTCTTAACTCCTCAGTTATCCCCATATCTTTTCCTTTCATCTCATAAAGTATCTTTTGTCGATTAAATTTAAGCGGCAACTTTATCCACTTGTCTTTTAAAACATAATTGAGAGCATCTTGATCCATTAAACTCAACATTCCATCATTCTCATATAAATAATCAATCACCTTTTTTGAATAGCCCCCATCTCTCCATTTTTTTAAATCAACAAGGAGCACGCCAGAATTAAAGTAGGATTTTTTCTCAGATAAACCAAAAATATAATCTTGAACCGCTCCAACAGGCGAGCCTTTTAATTTAAAATTAAACAACTCTTTAATGTCTGATAACACAATCATATCTAAATCCAAATAAATAACCCTATCTTCTGGTATCATATCAAAAGACGCAATTCTATAATTCGCCGCCTCACTTACATGCTCTATAACACATTTTATATTAGAGAAAACATTCTTTCCAATTGTTTTAAATATTAAAGAACAATTCTTATTTTTAAAATAACTTTTAAGATAACCCCTATTTTTCTTACTCAAACCAGTTTCCGAATGAAATATATAAAACTTATAATAATCCTCCCCAGCATTCTCCATAATAGACATAATCAATGAAGACGCATGCATGCAGTAATTATCATCTGTAGACATTGTAATATTAATATCCATAACCATCCCAAATTAAGACCTATTAAAAAGATTTGGATAGTCAATTCATTCCCAGAACAAAACCACAATGAAAAAACTTATAAGCTATCTCTCGGATTCAATAGCATGAATCAGGTAATCAAATCAAGACCAAGTCTTAAAAGCATATTGAAGGTAAATTCTTCAAACAATTTTCATTTCTTTTTTATAGAAGAAGCAATTAAGAGTTATGCAAAAAACATAAAAAAAGACACTTTCCCAAAAAACATCTTAGTATTAGGAGCAAGTCACGTAGAAGCAGAAACCATGATAAAATTTCCTTTCGAAAAAATAGTGCTAACAGGAATTATGCCGGCGGATAAAAAAACCCTAGAAATTCTTCAAAAAGACAAAAGAGTTTCTTATGAAATAGAAAATATGGAATCCCTATCTTACAAATCATCAAGTTTTGATTTAGTCTTCGCAAAAGAAGCAGTTCATCATGTTCCAAGACCAATCTTGGCAATATACGAAATGTTAAGAGTTACAAAAAAGGCAATAATATTTGTTGAACCAGGCGAAACTTTTATTGGGAAAATATTAACAAAATTGAACATGGCAAGCAAATACGAAACAAACCAAAGCGGAAATTTAAACATAAGAGATAATTATGTTTACAGATGGAATAAGCAAGAAATAATAAAAATTCTAAATAGCTATTATTTAGAATCAGGATACAAAGTCATATTTTCAAGCTGCTGGATGAGTAATAGATATAACATTAAAGTTCCATCATTAGTAAAAATATTTAACATCTTTGGATGGCTGGCCTCCTTTATTCCATACAGTGAAGGAAATTATTTAACTTGTACTATTTTTAGAGGCAAGGATATTCCAAAATAAATTCACCAATTAAAACATCCCATCCAAAGCACCAAACGTTTCATTAAATGGTTCCCTAATCTCAGGCACTATCTTAATTTCCTCAGGAATATTTTGCACATCCCAAATCTTAATCGGTCCTCTAAACCCCTGATAATAAATAAAATCGCCAAGAGGAACTCCCTGACCCCTCAAGCTAGCAACAACAGGATTATCCTCAGTATGCACGAGCTCAATAGTTTCATAATTACCAAAAGGATCATCCATCAAAAATAACTGCGCAAACAAGCTCTTAGAAACCTTCTGAGACAAGTAAATTGCAGCACCCATCTGGTTTATCTGCTGACCATCAAATGCTGGGATAATATCTATAGTAGCATCAAGACCCTTACCAAAATCAATAATTTTACCATCAACATAAACATACCTAATAGGAATCCGAGTCTGAATATTATTATAAACATAAACAGCTTCAGGTTGACCTATAGAGTTCCCATATAAATTAATAACAACCCCAACAATAGCCGCCTTACCGGCAGGCAAAAACACATCATCATAAATAATATCCTCAAAAATATAAGTTCCCCCAGTAAAAACCACCATCGTCCCATTGCCAGTCTCTTTCATTTGCGCAACATCAGAAGGCATAACTGGGATTGCAGCATATCTATCAAGATAATCTTCTCCATCGCCACCACCAATCTTAGAATACGCAGGATATTTTCCTAAGTCGGTTTGGTCAATCAATAAATAGTCCACATCTAAAGCTTTAAACATACTCAGCGCAGTTTTCGGTTCAGGAGTAGTCAAAATATATCTTCCAATTTTGTGATTACCATCGTATGCCGGCGACTGAACATGCCCGCCATCAGCAATGGTCGCCCTTTCTCCGAGTGTTTGAACCCAATACCCATAATCCCACCAATGAGAGAATACCGCATCCTCACTAGTGTTTTCTCGAACCCAAGACATAGCACCCTGCCACTGAGCATCAGCAGAAGGACCAGTATATTTTGCCTGATTAGAAACATCAGAATAAGAAGTATTAATTACCATACCGGACAAAACCAAAGAGACAATAGCAAATCCAATTATCAACACTTTAACGATTTCATCATATCCCTTACCTCTAACTCTTTTTATAAGAGAAAAAACAAGGTAGGCCGCAGAGAAACACATAAAGGGAGCTATCACAAAAAACAGACGGGTTGTCGACCTACCTGCAACAATTGTAATAAACATCCATGAAAATATTATTATCAGCATAGGATCAAGTTTAATTTTTTCTTTAAAATGAGTTCCAAAAAATGCCCAACCAAAAAAAGCGATTCCACCAAGATATACTAGCCCACTCAAACTAAATATACCCTGCCCGTTCAATATAGAAGTGGAAGAAATTCTACTAAATAATATACCAAAGGCCATTGCAATAAATCCAACAGCGACCAATATTCTATTTCTACCTGACCGAATATTCTTAGAAAAATTTATACCCATAAATATCAACCCACCAATAAACAATAAAAACATCGGCTTTCCAACCGTAGCTATCCATTGTCCTAAGTATGGTTGTGCATTTTCTGCAACAGTTGAACCAAGTCTACCAATTCCCCATGAAGGATTCAAAAGCTTATTCAATATTTCCCAAACTAAACCAAAAAAGTTTTTCCCAATAACAGGAAGTGCTACAATTCCAACAATAGCAAGAATCCCAAAAGAATAAATAATTCTCTTATTATGATTATAATACTTAAAAGAAATTTTTTCACCGAATGAAATAAACAGCTTATCAATAATTATTAGGCCGAGTATCGCAGGAGTCAAAATACCCATAGAGTTCAACAAGAATCTATTTATCGAAATTGTTGGACTTGTTCCAAAAACCCAAGCGAAAACTATACTAGAAACTATCCATAAGGCATAAAATAATATACCAAGATTAGAAAACGAACTTTCCTCTTTGGTCTTAATTGTCCAAAAGAATAAGAATGCAATAGGAATAATTAAGAAAATAAATACAGCAATACCACCCCAAGATGCTATAGTAAAACCAGTTGCCAATCCAACAAGGACAGCATAAAGAGAAATCTTCCAATAGATAATTTTTTCCTTATCTAAATATTTAAATGAAAGAGCGAGAATTATAAGCGTTGCAAAAAAAGCCATAATACCAATTGCTTCATGATCTGAAAATCCAGCCATTGTACGATAAAGAAAAGGAGGGGTGAATCCCAATAGCGAAGAGGCAAGAATGCTTACTAATTTTGATTTCGTTAAAACATAACACAAAAGAAAAAACAAAATTAAACCCGCGATATAAAAAACAACAGGAGAAGCCACGTCAACTTCCCTTAAAGTATAATCTCCAAAAGTCTTAGAAACTTTCCATAGTGCAACCACCGCCTGTGGCAATAGTTCATTATGCCATTCCGTATTAAATCCAGGAACCCTCATCTCATCAAATTCGGGCAACGAACCACCATTCTCAACGATAGTCTCAGCAACTCTCAAGAAGAAATATGGATCAAGTGCCAAGGGAATCTTCTCCCCAGTAGTAGAATCAGTCAACAAATCCCAATTGGAAAGTCGAATAGAAGAGCTCAAAAACAAAACAGTTAGTAGGATAATAATAGTCATAGCCCACTGGAACTTTTTACTCTTCAAAATATCTGTGAATTCCATATTCCCCATGGAAAATAATACTTCTCACTCTTTAAAAACATTCTCACACAACCAGAGGAATTAATTCATAGCTGGACAATAAGTAGAACGTCGAATCAAATAAATAACTTCCCCTCTATCACTTTTTCCAAAAATTTTAATCCCAAAATGCTCGAACCCACAAACTTATCGCATTTTAGATTTTTTATAATAGTCAAGAGTCCTTTTAATTCCTTCACTAAAATCAAATTCTGTTTTCCACCCCAATTTATCAAAAGCCTTATCTGAATTTAATGCAATATGTTTAACTTCTCCCATTCTTTCCGACTTAAATTTAGGATCTTTATCAAATTTCATCAAATCTTTCAACTCATTAAAGATATCTAAAACGGAAATTCGAACACCAGACCCTAAATTAACAGCCTCATTATCTCCCTTGGTTAATGCCAATAAATTTCCCCTTACAATATCCTTAACGTAAACATAATCTCTCGTCTGTTTCCCATCTCCAAAAATGATAGGAGATTCATCATTCATCATTTTATCAATAAAAATAGCAATGACTCCTGCCTCTCCCAGTGGGTTCTGGCGATTTCCATAAACATTAGAATATCTTAAACTTGTATAATTTAAACCATAATTTTTATAATACAGATATAAATAATGCTCAACAGTATGCTTATCTATCCCATATGGGGACAAGGGGTTTATAGGATGTTCCTCTTTAACAGGAATATCTCTCTCATCTACCTCTCCATACAAAGCGCCACCCGTATTAGAATAAATAACTTTTCTTACTTTATATTTAACACAATTTTCAAGCAAATTAACTGTCCCACCAATATTAACTGCAGAATCAAAAATAGGCTTTTTTATAGAAACTCTAACATCCATCTGAGCAGCCAAATGTATCAAAACTTCAGGAGACTCATTCTTAAAAACATCTCCAATTCCAGAATCTCTAATGTCCATCTCATAAAATTTCGCACGAGGGTTAAGGTTACCAATAAAACCCATAGACAAATTATCAATAACTACAACTTCATGACCCTCTTCTATCAACGCATCAACAATATTACTCCCTATAAATCCAGCTCCACCAGTAACAATAATTTTCATGTTATTTTAGAACTTTTTATATTTAAAAAGGTTCTTATCATAAAAAACCAACCAAAACATATTTTAAAAATTTTTACAAGACCCAATTCCTTCCTTCTTCTTCTCAAGAGCAACTCCTCTTTCTTAAAGAAATTACAGTTATTTTACTACCTCGACTATTAGGCCATCACGAACATCTAATTTATCAACATGCGGAAACGAACCTTCAAATCTCTTCATTCTTTTTATTTCTTTGAATCCCACAATCTTGAGAATCAGCTTTAAACTTTGAAAATTATACATTTTTCTATGGAAACTAAAAGAGCTGGCATGGCTAGGAACAGTAACATAGTCTCTCAATAGTTCTCCATCCCCAGTTCTTTTATATGCCTTTATCTTACCTTCAATAGTTTTAACCTCTTCATCCAAATCAGGAACGACAACCCTCATCCGACCGCCCATTTTCATAACCCTAAAACATTCTTCAAAAATTTTTAGAGCAGTTTTTTCATCAAGATGCTCTATTATGTGAGAGCTAAAAATGAAATTTATAGAGTTATCTTTAAATGGTAATCCATAGAGAAGATTGTGATGGATTATTCTAACCGATTTAATTTTATTTACAAACCTCTTTAAAGAACAATGTGTAGCGGTCCATGTATTCGCATATATTTTATTTTTAATTATTTCCGGGAAAAAAGGGTTTCTCATTAAGTAAATTAAAGAACTCCCATCTACCCCAACAAAAGCGGGGATTGTTTCAATGTCAGAACCAAGATTTATTCCCACTTCCCCTTCTTTTAAACTATATCTTTTATTATTTTTGAACCAGAGAATGAAATTATTTATCCTTTCTTGAAAGCTGTAGACCATATTTGTAAATGCCATTTTTATTTTATATTTAGTATCCCCAAACACTCCTTTTTATACTTTACCAAGAGCAAGCTTATTTTAGAATCTTATACAACGAATCATTTTTCTGTTGTATCTCATCCATAAAATCATATAACTTTCCCCATTTAAAAATATCACTATTAATCTTTAAGCTTATACATCTCATGAGCCTTTTTAGAATCATGATTATATTTATCAGTAAACTCCATAAACTCCATAATCTTTTCACGCGAAACATCTCCTTAAAAACATTCTAGTCAACCCTCACAACATCAAAAACGCAATCAAAATAAACAATATCTGGAATGCATGAATCATGTAACCAACCTTCCTCTCCGTAGCCCCTCTACCAAGAATCTTAATCGCCAAATGCTCAAGCCCATAAACCTTGTCATAAGGCATATCCAAAGTTCCATCCTTTCTCGGCTTCCCAAAAGACTGCTTCTTCAATCCACCCCGAGCCTTCAAAATAACCTCAAGAATATAAGGAATAAAAACAACCAAAGCAATCTTTTCAAAATTCCCCAAAATGGCCATTATAGCTATCATCGCTCCAACAGGGTAGGTCAAAACATCACTCGGAAAAATCTTAGCAGGAGCCTTATTAAAAATATAAAATCCAATTAATGCAGCAACCATACAAAGCCCAACAATCGCAAGCCACCCCGAACCTGTAATATACGAGACATACGACAAAAATCCCAAAATCAATATTCCCTGTCCCGCCTCTAACCCATTATAACCTGCCAAAAAATTGTAAGTAGTTGTAGTGGCAACAATACCCAAAGGAATCAAAAACAAAGGATATAAAATACCAAAATTAACGGCACCTAAAAAAGGAATGTTCATTAAAGAAGTCCCAGCATTCACAACCATCAAAGGAACTGCAGCAAATATACAAAGCAATATCCTATACCGATTTCCTATCCCATTTCTCCATCCTTTCACATTATGAGACTCAGCAGATTTCGAGCTTGCCGCAAGAAGACTATCCACAACTCCAATAAATCCAACCATCAAGACCGAACTTATCAACACAAATATCCCCAAATTAACACTATCAGATTGTCCAAAGAAAAAAGTCCTTATCGCCACATAAATCAAAACCCCAATAACAAATCCCGCAAGAACAACTATTCCCCCAGCCTCAGCAACCTCGGGTCTCGAATACTTATTAATATCCTTCCCCATCAACCCCATAATCTTTGCCTTCCTTATCCAAAACGGCATCATAGCAAGGACTAACAAAAAGCTTGCCAATATCGGAATCAATAATAGATATTCCATAAAAGAACCTATAAATTCTCACTTAAAAGTCTTCCTAAAACAAAATCGGCGTAATATAAACTTCAATCAAAGCAGCAGCAATCAAAATAACAATCGCAATAATAATCATCAACAACGAGTCCTGCAAAATCTTCCACATTCCCTCACCATGAAGATCCTTCCTAATTACAGCGACGGAAACAATCCCTCCAGCCAAAGCCCCAACAAAATAAGCACCTATCTCAGGAATCCCATGAATCATATACCTAATTAACCCCAATCCTAAACCAGCCAATTCGCCTTTAGCAAAAATACCAATAGCTGCCGCTATAACCGACGCATTCCATACCAAAATAAAAATAGCCCCAGCCCCAAACGCCAGCGAGAATAAAATAGTAAATATAAGAACATAAATATTATTAGCAAAAATCGAAAGAACAGCAGCAGACCCAGAAACAGCACCAGTCATAACAGGAACCCCATGCTCCTCCAGACAATAATTATAATGAGAAGGAGAATTGATCGCACAAAAAGTCTTTATCTGAAAATTAAAATTCTGTCCAGCAGTCCCAGGCATCACAATATACCAAAAAGAAAAAGCAACAACAAACCCAAGAAACAACCACATCAAAGCACGAATCGCCTTAGAATGCTCCTTAATCAGCTTCCCCGAATCATTAATCTCCACATCCTTCCCTTCTTCTAACTTAATTATATAATACATGAATGGCAAACAACTAATCACAGTAAAAATCACAACCAACAACCCAGAACCTTCTTTCAAAATTGAATCCTTACCAAAGACAAATGTAACCAACAACAAAGAAACCGATGCCCAAAACAAACCAACAAAAAACATTTCCCAAGGTCGTCTCTCAGCCTTCTTCGGCTTCATTAGCAATTCTATCATCGCGAAGTCTCCTGAGCGATGAATGAAAACTTACAGTTTACTTTCATAATTTTGCCTCAGATAGAATTGATATTGATACGACACTTCGTTTCTGTAGTAATTCTATCATAATACCATCTCCCTCATACAATATACTATAAAGATATGTTTTTAAAGTTTTATCAGCTTCTCATAATATGAAAAAGAAGGTGACAGCGAAGCGATTCGACAAGATATTATCCAACATCAAATCTGTAAAAATTCAAGGAGCCGAAAACGTTGCAAAGGCAGGAATAGAAGCATTTCTCTTAGAACCAAATAAATCCGCAGCAAAAAAAATCATAGCAGTCAGACCAACAGAACCTCTCTTACAAAATGCAATAAAAATATTACTAAAAGCAAAATACCCAAAAAGAGAAGCAAGAAAATTCTTATCAAACTTGAAAAAATCCCATGAAGCAATCGCTAAGAAAGGATCTATATTAATCAAAAACGACATGAACATCTACACCCACTGCCACTCTTCAACTGTAATGGACATTCTAAAATATGCAAAAAGAAAACGAAAGAAAAACTTCGTAGTCTACACATCTGAGGTTGAACCACTATTGCAAGGTAGAACAACAGCGAAAGATTTAGCAAAAGCAAAAATAAAAGTCGTAGTATCCCCAGATTTAGCAGCAGAACAATCCCTAAAAAAATGCGACCTATTCCTCTTCGGTGCTGACGCCTTCACAAAATCAATAGTTGCAAACAAAATAGGAACAAGCACATTAGTAAACCTAGCAAAAGACCACAATGTCCCACGATACGCTTGCGGAGTTGCCCTAAAAATAACAAACAAAGTAAAAATAGAAAAGAGACCATCACGAGAAGTATGGGCAACAAAAGATAATAAGATAGAAGTAATCAACCCAGCCTTCGACAAAACAAACAACAAAAATCTCTCAGGAATAATCTCCGAATTCGGAATACTAACACCAAAGCAATTTGTAAAAAAAGCTAAGCAAAAACTTAAGCAACTTTAAGCACTTTCCTCAAAACAATACTAGCAACAAGACTATATCCAATATAATACCATATCCAAGAATTCCCCATCACCGGAACATATATTCCTCTAAGCCAAGCAAACAAAATCAAAAACGGAATTATCGTCGCAAACATCGGCTTCATCGACGACTTAAACATCACACCAGTCAACTTCATCATCTCAGAATTCAACTCCTTCATCAAACACTGATCCTTACATCCCCGCAACTCTTTCTGAATCTCCTTCTGCCTTTTCTTCAAGCTCTTCAAATGCTCCTGATTCGTCAACCACTTCTGCGCCAATGTAGAAAGAAAAGTCACAAGCACCGAAAACACCGCAATAGAAATCTTCGGATTCGAAACCATCATCTCTGTAAATGTCATAACAATAATTATCAATTAACCTATATAAACCTAATCACAGAGATTACTCCAACTTAAAATTACACACCATATAACAATAAAATATATAAACCGAGATCTAATAAAAATTTCATGTCAAGGTATATAAAAAATATGATTAAGGGCACAGTTCTCGGAATTCATAAATTAGGTTTGAGAATAGGCCTATGTATTCTTCCAACCCACTATTATTCTTCCGCCTCAAACATATTAGAACTGGAAGCGACCAAATCTACTTGGATAAAAAGATCTGAAATGCCAGGCATCCAAATGGATTTAGATAAACAAGTCAAAGATTTGAAAAATATATGCCTACCTTTTCAAAAAGAATACGCGGGCAACAAGGTTTACTTAGACAGCGTTAAATCCAACTGGGGACCAGGCTACAGCTATATTGACGCTCAAGCTCTTCACTCAGTAATCCGTCATTTCAAACCAAAAAGAATTGTCGAAGTCGGTTCCGGAGTTTCTACTGCATGTAGCCTAGCAGCAATGAAACTAAATTCAAAAGAGACACATACAAAACAAGAAATTACATGCATCGAACCAAACCCATCAGAACATCTTAAAAATTCAAAAGAAATAAAACTAATAAATAAAAGAGTGCAAGAAATACCTTTCGAGTTTTTCGAAAAGTTAGGAGAAGGAGACTTGTTGTTTATAGATTCTACTCATGTAGTAAAAACTGGAAGCGACGTAAATTATATTATCTTAGAAATACTTCCAAGGCTAAAGAAAGGAGTAATAGTCCATTTCCACGACATATACTTCCCCTATGATTACAGCAGAGCAGTATTGAAGTCTTTTTGGGCATGGAACGAAACCTCACTTCTAAGAGCATACCTCACTTTTAACAACAAAGCAAAAATCCTACTCTGCCTAAGCAATTTACATTACGACCGAAAAGACACACTAAAAGAAGTCTTCCCAGAATACGACCCAGAATACGGCATCGAAGGACTCTGCAACGAAAAATGCAAAGCATTCGAGTATCCTAAAAAACACTTCCCAGCATCAACATATATCCAGATAAAATAAATTCTATAATTCAAACATTAAGAGTTAATCTTACGCCCCAAAGAACCCCTTAAGCGCAGGGTTCATATCAACCGCGTGCTGCTGCGCAATATTCTGATACAACTGATAAAGAATCATAATTACCAAAAGAATAGCAGTACCACCAACCAAAGCCCCAAGAAGATTAGCCACCGACGCCAAAAGACCAATTGCCGCACCACCCATAACTGTCAACGGAGTAACATACCGCTTCAAAATCGATTCCAAAACCCTCTCGTCTTTCCTAAACCCAGGCATACTCATCCCAGAATTAACAATCTTATTCGCCTGACTCCGAGCATCCTGCCCAGAAGTGCTAACCCAAAAGAAAGCAAAGATAACCGAAAAGATAACATAAAACAAAATATGCCCAATGGCCTGAACCGCAAAAATCCATCGGAAACTTCCAGTGATAATAGTTTCCAATATCGGAGTAGAACCAATCCAAAAGGACATACCAGAAATCGCCGTACCCCCAGCACTAAATCCTCCAAGGAAAGTCGCATGCCCCAACCAATTCTGAATCATCGAAGCGAACAACTGAACATTAGCCGCCAAAGCCGAAACAAAAATCACAGGCATAACACCAGAATAAAAGAAATTCAAAGGCCACTTAACAGAATGCCCACGAATCCTATCAAACGCCAACGGAATCTCAACCTTCAAACTCTGAGCAAACACAACCGCCAAAAACAAAAGTGTAGTAACGATAATCGGAAACAATGCCCGAGTAACCCCCGTCCCATCACCAATAATCACCGAAGCTATAATCGCCAAAACCTTACCACTCGCCTCAAACGCCCCAGTAGGACCAATGAACTGGAACAGCTGCGCAAACAACCTCCAACCAATACCAGCCGCAATAAACAACGAAACACCAGAACCGAATCCCCACTTCTGAATAACCTCATCCATAAATATAATCAGGAAACCACCAAGACACAACTGGAAAATAACCAAACCCGTAAACCCTGGCTCAGCCGAAATACCTTTCATAAGAACATAAATCAACGCCTCAAATATCACAAACGCAAACGCCAACAACTTCTGCATTCCCTGGAAAAATTTCTTACCCTCATCAGTATTCGTATCAATATTCAAAATCTGCGCACCATTAAGCAACTGCAAAATAATACTCGCCATTACGATCGGACCGATACCAAGCGAAATAATCGAACCAAAAGAAGTACCAAGTAAAATAGCCAAATACTCAAAACGAGACAACGAACTCTCCGTAATTCCAAACAAAGAAATATTCGCCAAAATAAAGAACCCAACTAAAATAACCAAAGTCCATTTCAACTTAACATTAAAACTAACCTTCTTCTCAGTCGGAGCCCGAACCTCAGGCAAATTGTGCAATAATCCTCGCAATCCCATGATTTAATGAAGAAGATTTTGTTTTATAAAGATTGTTATGTCAAAAAAGATTTCTTTGATCACGCCAAAAATTCACATTCATTCGACAATATTTTTTAAAACTTTCTTCCCCTATAAACCTAGACCCATAATTTTTCCAACCCCGAGTAAGACTTCCTTTAGTTCTTATCGCGCATTCCCCTAATTCAAGAACATCAAGTCCAAAATAATCAACCATAAAGTAATGAAACGCATCAGTAACAGGAGAATCGGTTACACCTTTTTCATGACGTCCCCAAAAACAATTAATATAATATTTCATTCCAACGATTTCCGACCAATTCAATTCAAAACCAAAATTCTTCTCCACTCTCTCAACACAAACCTCCAAAGCAATTTTTTTCTCAAGATCATCATCAGCCAAACCCTTCGCTTCCAAAGGAGTCATTTTTTTGATATAAACCATTACTACTCGCTATCAACCTTCTTCTCTTTCTCAACCTTCTTCTCAACAACCTTATACTGCTTAACAGCTTCCTTAACAACAGGCAATATAATCTCACCACCAGCCTTCTCCATCTTCTCAATAGCACCAGCAGTCGCAGACAAAGCAGTAATCTCAGCCTTAAATCCGTCACCGTGTCCAAGAATCTTATGCTTACTCAAATCAATTTTACAACCCTCTTTAGTAAACAAATTATCCTTAACAGCATACAAATTAATCTTCTCATACTTAGCAATAGCAGTACCTCTAGAAGTAACACCTTGCTTACCAAAATACCTTTTCTTTTTCTTAGTATCAGATTCCAAAGCTACCTGTTTCTTATGGTCCGCTCTCTTTCCAGTTCCAGCCATACCAAAACCACCCTTGTTACCGTGACCCTTATGCTTCTGTCTAAATCCCCAACCAACAGTTCGAGCTCCTCTAATCCTAGAATTCTTTTTCCTCTTATGAGTTTTCATCACAACATCCTCCCAGCCAATTTAACAATATCCTCATGCTCACCCAATATTCCCTTAGGTGTCGGCAACCTAGAACTCTTCTTAAACCCACCTCTTGGCGGATGCAAAAAGTAAACTCCTTCCTTCGCCTTCCTCTTAGAATTCAATTCCTTAACGAAAGCCGCATCAACCTTTCCATAAGCAACCATATGCCCAACAGCTCCAACCATTCCCATCCTAATCTTATCATCTTCCTCAACCAAAACCGAAGCAAACTTCTTATTCATCTTCAGCCTCTTCAAAGTTTCATTATCCTTAATCTTATTCTTAACCTGCCCCGCAATCCTAACAACCAAAACTACCATCTCAATGCCTCCAGTTGCTCAAGCTCCGACCAGCGAAGCGTCCGACCACCGACCACCGACCACCGCAATTCTGAAATCGAAGATTTCATAATTGAACCTCCCCAATTTTCTCCAAAGCAGCCATACAAGCCTTAGCCGCATTAAATGTAGTCTTCAAGTTACCAGAACATTTACTATAAACATCCTTAATTCCAACAGCCTTCAAAAGCTTCTTCAACTCATCACTAATAACCAATCCAGTTCCCTGAGGAGCAGGTATCAACTTAACAACAACCGAAGAACACTTCCCCGTAACAGCCAAAGGAACACTATGCTCCTCATCACAAGAACAATCAAACGAAGCACATCCTCGAGCAACCTTAACAATATTCAACTTAGCTTTCCTAATCGCCTTCTCCTTCGCCGGCAAAGTCTCAGCAGCCCGACCATACCCAAGACCAATATGCCCATGCCCATCACCAACGACAGCCATAACACCGAAAGTCAAAACATTCCCCTCCTTAGTCTTCTTCTGAGTCTGCCTAAAAGCCCGTCTTTTACCACCACCAAACTTACCCTTAGCCTGCCCAATAAACAAAGTATCAGTATGCAAACCTTTAACCAACAAATCAACAATCTCCGGCTCCATAATCTTCTTACCCTCAGCCAAAACCTCATCAATATTAGCAACCTTACCAGCTCGAACAGCCTTACCCAACTCAGTCCTCGGAACCCAATTATCCAATTTCTCCTGAGCCTCTCGAGCAAACCGATCCTCTCTAGATTCCCTCTTCCACTCGCCCCGACCCTTTTCTTCAGTCTTAGCCTTAACATCAAATTCCTTAGAAACCTTCTCGTCAACAACCTTCTCTTTGGCCTCAACTACTTCAGACATTTCCTTCAATTGTTCCTCGCCACTCATTTCCTTCTCCATAACTTTGCCGACCTTGTCCGCGTCAGCGGATGCCGTCTGGGCAGGAGGTATGCCCTTGGGCGCTCCCTTAACTTCCTCAGCTTGAACTTCCTTCTTATCCCCACCAGTAACTGCCATCATTTCAAAGCCCCCTTTACTTTAGCAATCATATCCTTAAGTTCCGGCTTCAAATGCTCCCCATTCAATCTCTCTTCACTTGGGAAAACCTTTTCATTCGCAGGAACATCCAACCCACCATCAATCAATCCCTTAACAACAGAAAACATTCGTCCGCCCTTCAAAGTCCGAGCCATTCCTAAATCCATAATGTACTTTCCCTTTCCTAACTTTTTAGCCATCAAAATCCCAGTCAAATATCCAGCAGGAATAGATTTCAAACTACCATTAGCGTCCCAACCATTCTTCAAAAGATCCTTAGAGGTAACAGTAGCAACAACCTTGTCCTGAGACTCATCACTCTCAACAGCCTGCAAAATAAAATACTTATTCGTCCTTCGCACAACTATCCTCGGCAAACCCGACGTCAACAAGATTCGCCTCGCCTTATAATCCGTCCGATTTTCCCTTCTCCTTCGTTTCATTGTTCTTAACCCTGCCATCATAATTCCTCCAAACTCTCCTTTAAGTGTCTTTTGCTCTTAAACTTCCGAGAACGAATCTGCTTCCGAATTTCCCTATTCCTATCCTTATCAATCGCCCCAGTTCGAACCAATCCTCGAACAAACTTCCGAAGCTTCCGAGTAACAATCACATATTCCTTCTTCCGAACATTAACTTTCTTCTTAACCTTCCCAACTCTTCGCCTATTCTTCCGCTTCTCAATCTTCTTCCGACCCTTAACTTCCTTAATCTGAATCGCCCCACTCTTATGCAAATCCTGAATATCCAACCTCGTAATCGCTTCCTTAATCTCAGCCAAATGCCCCTCTACAAAAACAACCCGATTCTTTCCAACCTTCAAAACCTTAGCGGCCAATTCCCTTCTCTTAGTCAAATTCATTTGCCCTCCAAGGGTACACTAGGTGCAACCTTCTCCTTTAGGTATCTGTTCAATATTGTAATCTTCATCTCATTCGCTTTCTTAATAATCTCAGCTTTCTTCTTAGCTCCAACCTTAGCAATAATAACACCCTGCCCCTTCTTTACAACTTCCATTTCCTTAACGTTCTCAACTCGAACAACTTCCATACCATTAACAAAACCTTTACTCTCCCCTTCAGCTCCCCATCCAACCTTCGGCCTATGCATCCTACCTTTCCGATTAAGCCTCAACTTATTCTGCCGACCCTTAGCAGCGTGCCATTTCAAATTCTTCTTAACGCCCTTTCCAAGCCGAATCTTCTTATGCCAATCTGTCCTCAAAAACTTAGGCTTCTTCCTAGCTGTTGTAGTTTTTTTCGCTTCTTTGCCCGACCCGACGGGTACACTTATTGGTGCTGCCATTAGATAGCTCTCCCACATTTACTTGTTATAAAAATTCCATCCTGAAAAATCCGCCTATCCCTTCCAGTCAACCGAGTCGCCTTTTCCAAATTAGCCGCAGTCTGTCCAGCAGCCTCGATGTTATGAGATGTGACCGTAATCTGACTACCCTTAATATCAACCTTAGCGTCCGGATGAATCTTAGAAATCCTCTCAGTTGTCTCACCAAGAAAACTCTTAATCGTAATCTTATCCCCATCAGCCTTAACATTCATAGGAAAATGCACATTACAAACCTCAAGCTCATAAACAAATTCCTCACCAACACCCTTAACCATATTCTTCAAATGCGCCCAAGTAGTCCCAATCATCTTAGATTCCCTACGAGTAGCACCCTTAGCAGCCAAAACAATTTTCCCGTCCTTAACCTCAGCCTTAATCTTCCCCAAATCAAAATTCCTCTTCAACTCCTTACCATTTCCCTTAACAACAAACTCGTTCCCACTAACACTAACCGTAACTCCCTCAGGAACTTCAATCTCTCTCATTAGATCTTTATTCATTTTTCAGACCCTCCGAACAAATGAATGCATGATGCATCTTTGATGTTTCTTTATTCATTTTAATAGAAATAAGCAACTACGCTTCCTCCCAAATTATTTGTAACTGCATCTTTATGATTCATCAAACCCTTGTTCGTCGAAATTACTAAACTACCAAAATTTCTCGACGGCAAAAATCGTCTTAAATATTTATCAACATCCGCAACACCAGTATAATACCGCGGCTTAACCGCCCGGCACTCATTCAACTTAACAATCGTTACGCTAACCGTCTTCGCTTCCTCATCAACTTCATATTCAATATGACCATTAGACTTCATTATCTCAAGCAAATTCAACAAAACCTTAGAGTACAACTTAATTGTAAGTTCTCTCTTTCCAATTCGCTTTGCATTCATTATTTGATTCAATCCATCTGCTACTATATCTTGTGACATTTTATCCTCCTAACTGTATTTCTTGAACCCGAGTTCAACTGCCAAATCTCTAAAGCAGTGCCGGCACAAATTTAGATTATAAGATGAAATATGCGCGCCGTGTCTTCCACAAACTTCACACTTCTGAGCAGCAACGCCAAACTTTCTAGCCTTAGGCTTATTATGTTTCAAGAACTTCTTCAAAACAGCCGGCTTTCTCCGAAGCTGTCTTGTTATTTTTCTCCAATCGCTTGCCGTCATCTTAAGGTAACCTCCACTCCTACTGATTCTTCAACATAGTTTAAGTGTCTCAAAAAATTAGAAGAGATCTCAGCGCATTTTGCCAAAAGAGTATAATAATTTCCAGCCACTATTGCATGGAATTTTGCTTTCTCTCCATCTCCAAATGAAAGTGCTTCACAAAGGTTCCAATAAAAATTATCTTTACGGATTCTTCTTCTACATCCTTCAACACTTTCTCCGGATAAAATATTTATTTTATTCATCTTCTTCCTCCACATTCTTGCCCTTCCGCAAAATCTCAGTCCCAAATTTACTAACAACATAATCCTCAATCTCCTCTTGACTAATAGTCAATCTCCGCGACTTGCCCCTCTTAACCTTTTTCTTCTCAACAGCCTTACCAGCCCGACTAAACACAACAGTAACCTCGAACCCCATAATCCCAACTTCCCTAATATACTCAACTCCAGGAATTTCAATATACTCATGAATCCCAAAGCTAAAACAGTTAGGCTGAATCTGATTTTCCTTCAAAGTATTATCAATCGCCGGCAACAACTTCTTAACCATAGCCAAAGCATCCTCGCCTCGAAGAGTAACCTTCGTTCCAACTTCCAAACCAGGCCGAACATTCCATGTCGGAATTCTCTTAATAGCCTTAACCTTAATCGCCTTCTTTCCAGAAATAGCCTCAAGCAAAATAACTCCCTTATCAAGTTTCTCAGCAACGCCACCAATATTCAATATAACTTTCTCCAACTTAATTTCCTTCATAATATTAACCATTTTGCCCGACCCGACGGGTACACTTATTGGTGTTTGCTCCGCCATTACGCAATCACCAAGATAGTTCTGTAAGGCAAACTCACAGTCTTATCCTCTAATTTAACAATATAATTTTTACCTCGAGCAAGTTCCTCGAACCCTTCAAGCTTACCTTTCTCACCAGCATGTTTACCAACGATAACCTCAACATTCGCCCCTTCCTTCAAAGGCAAAATCTTCACAATCTTATCCTCCTTGGTATTCAAAAGAACAGAATCACCAACAGAGAACTTTTCTTTAGTAATAATATTTTGCCCGTCATCCAAATTCATCTGAACCTTATCCTTACCAAGAACTTTCTTCCCAGCAATCTTCACAATCTTAGTCTCAGCATCCTTTGCAGAAATCTCAGCCAAACTAAATTTCCTATTAACAATCTCCAACCTATAATTCAACTTAGCCTTTGCAAGAGTCAGCGTATCAAAAACCTGAACAGGAAAATTCTCATCCTTCCGAACCCTATTATTAACTTCAACCATCCCGTTCAAAGTCATATACCTAGCTTCCTTCCTAGTCTTAACAAGTTTCAAAACATCCCTAAGCAAAAACAACAAACTAATTCCCTTACTAGTCGCATGACTTGGCACAGCTACAAATCTTTTCTTCCCACCCTTTCGAGGAACTGGCCACGACTTAGGCATTTGCGTTTTCTTAATATGTGCCATCTTATTTCTTTTTCACCTCAGCTGTTTTCTTAGTCTCAACTTTCTTCTCTTCCACTTTCTCTTCAACCTTAACCTTCGGCCTCTTCATTCTCTTCTTGTCATCAGTATTCAAAATAATAATCTTAACATTCGATGGGTGGAACCACGTAATCAATTTCTCTCCACCAGCCTTACTCCTCTGAATTCCATCAATCTGAATCCTCGTATACTTAACATCAACCTTTCCAACCTTTCCCTGCTTCTTCGCAAACTTCCCCCTCATAACCTTAACCTCGTCGCCCTTTCTAACTTCAATATTCCTCATGCCATATTTTTTCCGAAGCTCCTTGTCCAAAGTCGCTCCCATAAATGTTCTCTTAATATGATTAGGCGCGTTAGCTCTAAACTTAACTTGCTTTCGAGGTTGCTTACTCGAATTCCACGATTTATTAAATTCTGCTTTCATATTAATAAATTGTACTCGCTATTTTAGCGACCTCCTTCCATCTTTCCTGAACTTCTCGAGCAACAGCTCCCTTAATCTGTGTTCCCTTTGGATTCCCTTTATCATCTTTCAAAAGTGCAACCGCATTATCACTGAAACAAACCCGCTCACCCGTATTCCTTCTCCAAGGTTTCCTCTGTCTAACTAAAACAGCATCAAAAATTTCACCTTTCATCTTCGGATCACCCTTCCGAACAGAAACCTTAACTTGGTCCGCAATCTTTGCATAAGTCATTCGCCCCTTACTTGTCTTACTGTGTTTAACTCCAACAATCTTACAAATTCGAGCACCACTATTGTCACAAGCCTCCAAAAGACTCCCAATATTCAAACTCCTAGTTGCTTTACCACTTATCGCTTTCATTTGCCCTCCAAGGGTACACTAGGTGCTCCCTCCCTCCTAATAACTTTACTTACAACAAAATGAATCATCTTAGAAATCGGACGAGTCTCAACAATCTGAATCAAATCCCCAACAGCAACATCATCCTTCATACAATCCGGCAACCTCGCATGAATCTTCGTCTTACGCTTCTCATATCTTTCGTATTTAGGAATCTTAAGCATTCGCTCAAACTGAATTGTAACTCGACCAGGCAACTTCTTAATCACATTACCCTCAAAAGTTCGTCCCCTCATCTTCAACTTCCTATCCCCATGTTTAGGACAAAGTCTATCTTTACATTGGCCCGAAGAAGCCGGAACTTTAGTTCCCTGTTTAGAGGATGCACTATTATGTGCCACTTTCATAGCCTTCTTGGCTACTTTCTTTGTTGTTTTCTTTTCTACCATTTTATTCATTAATTTGATCTTCACTGAAGCCCTCAGAAACCAGAATCGGTTTTATGAAGCCCTTGTGATTTCCTTGCAATTCAACAACTTTGTTCTTGACCGTTCCACCGCAAGCCCTTTTCATCTTGAGCTTTTTTGCGATAGCCTTAATGTCAACTCCATCGTCGAATCCGCTTATCATAGTGTTAACTTTCCCGAAACGCCTTTTCTCGATCGACACAGTTATTTCCTGTTGTGTTTTAGCAATTTCGCCACAAACACACGCCGCCATAGGCAATCCACATTTCGGACAAATTTCCACTTTACTTGTTTTCTCCGTCTAATTTAATTCGATTTTTGCCCGATGAAGCCAGAACTTCAGTTCCCAACTTAGAGGGTAGACTATTACGTGCCATAGTTAACAACCGCGCAATTTCCTTTTTAATGCTTGCCCTTTTCGTCGGATTCTTCAACAACTCAATCTTCAAATCCTTAATCTTCTTCGCTGATTCCTTCTCTGTTAATCCTTTTTTTTCTACCATTATTTTTTCTTAACCTTCCTTTTCTTTTTAGTTTTCTTAACTGTCTCTTCAACTTCCTCAAAAGTCGCATTCTTTCTCACAGCTTCCAAAAGCTCTTCATCAACTGTAATCTGGTCAGGCATCTTTACTCCAGGAGATAAAATAGCAACCTTGATCCCAACAATACCCTGCTTCGTTTCCGCAACAGACTCTGCTCGGTCCACAAGATTAGACGCATCTCCAGTTTTCTTCAAATATCCAAAAGCGAATCTCCAAACTCTAGCCCTATCACTTGGCAACTTACCAGAAAGAACCAATTCAGCTCCAAGAGCGCCACCGTTCTTAATCCTACCAAGAGCCCTATAAGCAGAAGCCTTATACTTCATAGCCCCAAACCTTTCAAGAGTCAAAGCAATATCGTCAGCCACTAACTGAGCATCAAACTCAGGATGCATAATTTCCTCGATATCAACATGAGGATTCTCCATCTTAAACCGCTTCTTCAAAACCTCAGTCAACTCATTAATCTTCTCTCCTCGCTTCCCAATAATCCAACCTGGCTTATGAGTCGCAACGATAATCTTCTCCCCAACAGGAGTATATTCAATCTTAATACTGGAAACCTTTCCCTTGCCAAACATCCGCTTCACGAACTGCTTAATATTATACTCATCTTTCCTAACGCCAACAAATTTCTTCTCTTCCATTATGCAACTTGCCTCCTGTTTGTATTATTGCTCAACAAATGTTTAGCCCAAAGATATTCCTTTGAATTCTTTTCTAATCCGAAACCATCTTCTCCGATAACAATTTCATCATTATCAAATCCAATATAACTGAAAGGAAGGCACATAATACTATCCTTACCATATGGCTCATAAAAACAATTCCCTCTTCCAAAATTTCCAACCATCATAGGTTCTACATCATCACCAACAGAAGCCCAATTACCTTCAACCAACTTTCCTAAATCATCCTTCGTCTTTACCGAAACAACATCTCCCATTACTTTTTCTTCTCCAACAATTTAGCTTTATCTCGAACTTCAATATAAATATGACATCTCTTAGCCTTTCGTCCGGCTCTTCGATATGGAGCAGATGCCCTATCACTTCGAGCAATCGTAATAACAGGACTCTCAATCCCAGCAACAACAGCATTAGCCCCAGCCTGCTTCACAATTTCCATAATTCCCTTACACGCATTCTTCGGAAACTTACCACCAGCCAAACCCTTACCTTTCTTATGACCAACTTCCAATCCAGCCATAGGAACCGGCCTCTTCTCGTCGATAACAGCCTGCAATCTAGCAACAGCAGCCTCAGGAGTTTTCCCTCTAATAACTCTACAAACAAACTTAGATTGCTTAGGCGAAATCTTCAAAGAAAATCCATTAGCAATAGCAACGTCCTTCTTAGGAATCTCTTTAACCTTAACAACTTTCTTAACTTCCTTCTTCTCAACCTTCTTAACCTCTTCCACTTTCTCTTCCTTCTTCTCTTCCACTTTAGTCGTTTTCTTTTCGTCTACCATTATTCTTTAGTCTCCTTAGCCACCTTCTTCGGCCCAATCGTCGTATGTTTAGCTATCTTTCGAGTCATAGAAAATTCACCCAACCTGTGCCCAAGCATGTCTTCAGTAATCACAACCTTCAAAAATTCCTTCCCATTGTAAACCCCAATAGTCTTACCAATCAATTTCGGAACAATAACAATAGTCCTATCATGCGTCTTAATCGGCCGCTTCTTCGAATCCTTCATCTCACACTTTTTAACAAAAGCCTCAATAACATCATAGTTCCTCAAGATAGTTCTCCGAGCCCTAGACTTAACCAACTTAGCAAACTCTCGAGTATCAATAGCTTTCAACTCCTCAGTATTCTTACCTCGGAAAAACTTGTCCTTACTTTTCTTTACTAATGTATCTGCCATTTTATCTTTTCTTCCGTCCATTTAATTTATTAAATTGGCGTATGATACGATGAGCCATTATCGTTTCTTCCTCCCTGTTCTAGACGGCCTAATCAACCCAACCTTCTTACCCGGTGATGCATTTCGTTTAGCAATAGCGCTCTTCATTCTCTTACCTCGACCAGATCCAAACGGATGGTCAATAGCATTCATCTTAACCGGAGAAACCCTCGGCCATAACTTAGACTTAGTTTTCATTATATAAAACTGCTTACCAGCTTTCAAAATCGGCTTCTCCATCCGACCATCACCAGCAGCCCGACCAATCGTCGCCCTACAATTAACATTAAATTTCTTTGTCCTCTTCGACGGCATCATAATCTTGACAATTCCACCTTCCTTCGCAACAATCGTCGCAGCATTCCCACCAGTCCGAACAAACTTCCCACCGTCCTTAGGATTATGCTCAATATTAAAAACCTCAGTTCCATTCTTCAAATCCCCAAGCTTCGCAACATCCCCAACCTTATTCCCACCAATGTTTATCTTCTGCCCAACATACAATAAATTAACAGCAAAAGTCTCAAATATATTATTTACCTGAGGCCCTTTGGGGTCATCCCCGTGGGACCTTTTTATAAACTTCGCAATCGGAACACTATGCCCAATCGAAGCAGTCAACTTAATACACTCAAACTCACCCTTATCATCAGAAACATAACCAGGCCTCAACCGACCAGCCTTTTCCCTAGTCTTGTAAGTATGCCCACCCCTTCCTCTTCGCTGTTGTATAATTCTCTTACCCATATTACATCATCCCCAACTTAGTCGCAACATCGACCGCAGGGTACTCCGAATTTAATTTAACATAAGCCAATTTCTTATTTTTCAAAGTATGAGTCCTAACTTTCACAACCTTAACATCAAACAAATCTTCAACCTCAGCCTTAACACCAGCCTTAGTCACAGCTCGGTCAACCACAAAAACCAAAACATTCTCGACCTCAATCTGCCTAACAATCTTTTCCGTAGACTTAATTTTCTCCAAAATAATTGTTCCAGCCATCTTATTTGATCCTCTTGGAGATGCTTGCATCTGCAAATGGTTTAGCTTTGCTAAACCTTTCTCCAATATCTTTAATTGCAGCCTCAGTATAACAAGCCAACCTACCAGGCTCACCATTAGGAGACAAATCCTTAATCATCAAATCCTTAACATTAATAACACTAATCCCCTTCCTCTTCATACTCTCCTCATTCCCAACAACAAACAACAAACCAGCATTAGACTTATACTTCCGACCCCGCATCTTCCCTCGACCAGTCCGAACACTCTTAACCTTCCAAACCTTAGCCTCACCAAAAACATTCTCCATCACCTTCTTAAATTCCTTAGTTTTCAATTCCAAAATCTTATCCTCAAAAACAACAGCATCCTTCGCCGTTCCAGCCAAAGCAGAATTAAAAGCAAGCAAAACTTCCTTCTTGTTAATCTTCCCAAATAAAATCTTCGCACTTCGCGGTGCATGCGGTCTTCGTCCACCTCGAGTATTAGAAATTGTAGCACCAATCCAATTGAAAGAAGCTCCGTGTCTAGACATAACCTTTCGCGGAACCCTAGAAATCCCCTTACCATAAGTTGCCTTCCAATCATGCCGCTTCTTCTTAGAAATACCAGAAGCAGAATACTGAGCACCAGCGCCTTCCATAGCTCCGTAAGCCTGAGCATGAAGTCCTCTGTGAGCCTCAAACACCTTCGACAAAATATCTTCTCGAATCTTCACAGCGAAATTCTTAGGCAAATCTACAGTCCCTTTCTCCTTCCCAGCCTTATCAAACATCTTAGCTTTCATCGCAACTCAAGCACCTCAAGCTTTTTCTTACCCATAAATTTACTCGGCTTCAAAGCAGGCGTAATCACAAGCCCTCTTTTCTTCGGCCCAGGAATAGAACCTTTCAAAATCATATACTCAGTCTTAATAACACCATAATGCTCAAACCCACCCTTCTTGTTAATATCCTTCTCTGCAATCTTCCCAACTTCCAAAATCAAATTATTATAAGTCATCCTATTGTGATACCCAGTCTGCCCAGCTTGAGGCGCTCTAAAAGTAACTCTCGCAGGATGCCACGGAGCCAAAGACCCAGGCCGCCTAACACCTTTTTCAGACTTATGAGATTTCAAAGAAATTCCAAATCGCTTAACAGGTCCACCAGTGCCAAAGCCCTTAGTAACTCCTCGAACATCAACCAAACCATCAGCAAAAACTTCACTCACAGAAATTTCCTTACCAATTCTTTCCTTAATAAAATCCAACTTAGCGTCAACCGAACCAGAAACCGCAACCTCAAGCATATCAGCCTTATTCTTATCAACACAAGTTCCCTTAACACCAGTATACGTCAAAACTCTAACATCATCATAATCCTCAACAGCCTTGAACTCAGGCACCTTATTAGAAACCTTAACCTTCTTTTTCAAATCCTTATCGTTAGAAACCACAACATCCTTCATCACCTTACCATCCTTGTAAAATCGAACAGAATAAATCTTCATAGTCGGACACTCGATAATAGTCGCAGGAACAGCAATCCTTTTCCCCTTAGTCAAAGAATCAGCAGTATCATCCTTAACCCAAGCAGAAATCATCCCAACCTTATATCCAATAAATCCCATAAGACCAGTCCCTTCTTTTGTCAAAGGTTTCCAATTTACACTAGGTGTAACTTTCTTCGCTCGAACCCTAGGGTAGAACTGAAGACTTCCACTACGCATTCCATTATTATCTGTCATTTTTTGTTTTTCCTGTTTTGTGAATAAACAAAAACGTGGGACTTAACCAAGTCACTTTTGTTTTGTTTCCTGAATAAACGTGAACCGAAGTCCTTTTTTATTCTGCAGTAGTTTTCGCTACTTAATAATTTCCCGATAGCACTCGAGCAATTATCGTGACCAACCAATCACAAATCTCATCATCCAAACATTTAAGTTTTGGATGGAATCATAAAAATAAGCACAAAAAAGGGTATTTAAAGCTTATGATAATCATAAAACAAGATAACTAACACCAACTCCAAGCGCACCCACCACTATACCCAAAAATATTTTCTTAATATTTTCCTTCAAATAAAACAACCCACCCAAAAGAAAAACATAGGCAATCACCCCAAAAATAGTAAACGTATTGTTGCTATAATACATCGAAGTAAAAACCAAGACAATCAACCCAAGCCCAGCATAAATATTCTGCTTAAACAAAAACCAAGTTCCCAAAAATACAACACCCGAAACCACAAATTGACTAAAGTATACAGGATTATTAAGCAAATAAACCCTAACCAATACCAATATAAAAAAAGGAACCCCACCAATAGCAACAATATCTCGCGCAACAGTTTTAACCCATGCATAATCCTCTTTTTCCATATAACACCAACGAAACCTAAATATAAAACACTTTCGACAAGTAACTTTATAAAACAAATTTCCGTTTTACTACTATGGCTATAAAAACCCCAGACATCCTACCTGGAGAAAAAGGATACATTTCTAAGAAACAAAAAACAGCGACAAGAAAAGTCGGAGAAAAAAAAGTAAGAAAAGCTGTCCGAAAACAAGAGTTGAAAATCGGAAAAATCAAAACAGGATTCAAAGGCTACAGAATTGGCAAACCATCAACTACACCCCGTAAAGAAAAAAGATATTTAATCTGGAGATACTCTCGAAAGATAGGAGAAATCCTTGTGTCCAACAAAGATACCAAAGAAGAAGAAATAACCTTAAAATTCAACAGACTCGGCGGAATTGGAAACTACAAACACCTAATCCAAGACGCAGACTTCCAAATGGAATGGCTAGTCAGAGAACAAGAGCTCCTAATGACCCAAGACAAATGCCACGTCTGCAACAAAAAACTTTCCAAGTCGGCAAAACCAAACCTATACCACTACAAGATGTTCAAGAAAAGAACAGACCTTCTAGAAAGAGCAGCCAAAGTCCCAGAAGAAGTAGTCAAAGGAAAATTAACAATCGAAAAAGGCTGGGAAAAATTCAATAACATCCTCGAAGAAGGAAACAGGTATTACATGTCACTAAAAGACACAGCCCTAGTCTGCTCTAAATGTGCAAAACAAAAAAACCTAGATCAATAATGGAAAAACCCTGGTTCGTCTACATCCTCGAATGCCAAGACGGCTCTTTCTACACCGGCGTCACAAACGACCTCGACAAACGAATGAAAACCCAAGCCTCAGGCAAAGGCAGCAAATACGTCCGCCAAAAAAATTTCAAATGCTTACTACGGTCAAAAGAATGCGAATCCAAATCCGACGCTCACAAAGCAGAATACCAAATCAAACAACTTCCAAAATGGGAGAAGTTGGATTGGTTTAAGGATTCGGCAGAAACATTAATAAAATAGATTTTACATTATATCATATGAATATACTCTTAATAGGTTGTGGGAGAACTGGTCGGGCAATTGCTGAAAATTTAATAGAACTAAAGTATCTCAAAACTCTATACCTTCATAGCAGAACCTCGAAAAGTTCAAAGGCCCTTTCTTGTGATTTAGATAACAAAAAGGTTAAGGTCGTAAACGAAATAAGAAGTCTGAAGAATATAGATTATGTAATCCTCACATTATCTGGAATGAGCGATAGTGCTAGAGAAGAAAGCTTTTCCCAAAGAAAAACAACCTACAAAATTAGGCAAGATGAATTAAAGTTTAATATTGGAGCTATAACTCATTTAATTAAGGATTTGAGAACTTTACCACAGAAAACACCCATAATTGTAGTAACGAATCCCGTAGATGAAATTACCAACTATCTTAGAATAATGCTAGATAAAGAAAACGTATTAGGATTTGGATTAGAGCTTGATGCAAAACGATACGAAAAAACTCTTGGGGAAAAAGTCTATTGTGTCGGGACACATGGGAAAGCAGTTCCGTTAATTAATTTAAAAAAAGAAAAAGAATATGAAAATTTATCCAAAAAAACCGACAAGGCATTATTGGACTTTATTAGAACTCAGGGAATTCCACACAAGATGGCAGGAACACTCTTCCAAGAATTCTTTAAAAAACTAAACTCTTCCAAGAAAGAAATAATTCATATATCTTTCTTTCTTAAGGACAACTTTATGGGAGCAAAAGATATATCAATTTCATTACCCTGTGAAGTAAAACAAGGAAAAATTATAGGCATAGCAAAAATTAATGCTAATAGGATAGAAAAAAAGAGATTCCTCGAATCTGTTAATGAACTCAAAACATCTGTTAATCATATTCTCGAAACGCACAAAAAACTAATTGGATATAGATAAGACGAAAATCATTTATCAATCAGTAAGCCCAGTCTCAATAACTTCCTTCTCTTCCAGAACCTCTTCAACATCTTCCTTAACATCATCCTTCACAACTTCAACCTCACCAACTTCCTCATGCTCAACATGTTCTTCAGTAGATACCATTAAGCAACAAACCTCGCTTCACTAACATGCTCGACTCCATCAACAATCGCAGTCCGAATAACAACACCTTTTCTCTTCGCCAACTCACGAACTTCAGTCGGCTTTAAATCAGCAACATTAGCAGGATAAACAATATCAGTCACACTAATAGTATGGCCAATCTTAACTTCTTGAAAATCCCCAATCCCAAAAAACAAATACGCAAGTAAAGTCTTATCCTCAGTTTTCAAAGAACAGAAATCCGCAACAATACCCTCGCCCTCTTTCTTACTCTTCTTACCATCAGCAGGAGCCTTCGGCTTAATCTTCAAAACAAAACCATCACCCTTAAAACTCAAAGCAAAAAACGCCTTAGGATATTTCTCCATCAAAGCAATAATCTCATCACACTTAACCTCGCCATTAACAACATGCTTCCGAACACCCTGAAAATTCTTAACCTTCTCAATCTCAAAAGTAATCTCATCCCTCAAATCCAAAGTCGAAACAATAACACCCTTAACCTCAACAGACTCACCGACCTTCTCCAAACATTTCCTAACCAAAAGATTAGCATACTCAGCCCCAGCCTTAATCGCCCACTTCTTCGCCTGCCGTTTCCCCTCAAGCAAATACTTATTCTTATACTCACCCCGACCAAACTTCAAAAAATTCGCATGAACCTCATCATCGAAAACACCATCAAATATTTTTTTCATAACCATACATCAAAAAATACAAAAACACTTTATAAAACTTACTCACAGTTAACAAGCCCCGGCGCAAAGCGCCTACCATCGGAAACGAAGTTTCCTACCATCGCGACAAAGTCACTACCCTCGGCAAAGCCTACCTTCGGAGATATAAGATTTCAAAGTGGAAAATCTTATAAGCGACCAATGCGTAACATTATCATGGCAGACCAGGTCGACATCAAAAAAGGAATAGTAGGAGCAATAATCCTAGGAATCTTCGTTCTAACATTTTTCATCCTAAGACCAATCATAATCCCAATCATCTTCGGCCTACTTTTCGCATACATCTTCAGCCCTCTCTACAAAAAAATCAAAACAAAAGTAAAGGGCAAAAACATCCCAGCGTTACTTCTCTTGCTAGGATTAGTAGTTCTAATCGCAGTGCCAATGTTTTACTTCGTCCCAATATTAGTCAATCAAGCCTTCGATACATACGTCTTAATTCAAAATGTAAACATGAACGAAATCGTAGGAGGATTTGTACAAAGTGACATCTCATCTACAATAGCGATAAACCTCGACAACCTAATCGGACAGATATTCTCAGGATTCCTAAACCAATTCAAAAACATGTTAATCAATTTACCATCAATGCTACTCCTCTTCGCAGTTTTCCTATTCACATTTTATTTCGCAATCAGGGACTCAGACGACCTAAGAGAATATATATCAACACTATCCCCATTCTCCGATTCAACAGAAAAAAAATTCCTAAAAGAATTCAGGGGAATTACTAACGCAATTGTATTCGGACAAGTTTTCATAGGGATCATACAAGGTCTTGCTGTCG
>Ga0307928_10000500_pt1 | contig 29431 bp, 50 predicted proteins | sample AceLakmetagen232_FD_201815 | JGI IMG/M metagenome (GOLD analysis project Ga0307928, IMG submission 201815) | Saline water microbial communities from Ace Lake, Antarctica - #232 | ecosystem: Environmental > Aquatic > Non-marine Saline and Alkaline > Saline | place: Antarctica: Ace Lake... | reverse complement strand
AGAGTTTTACCAACATGTCCAGAAATATGCGAGGAGTGAATCTTCTCTACTCAAATCAAAGATTATGAATAGAGCTTCTCGTTTCTCAAGCTATTGCTGTCTATGTGACAGTCTTATATAGCCTCCGCGAGCAGAGACGGTGAAACCTTCCGCCTTTAGTTTTATTACGCCTTGATAGTCTATATTTATCGAGGCGTTTATATCTCTATCGTGTTTAGTACCGCATTGATCGCAAGTCCAGTTTCTAACTGAGAGACTTATATTATCCAAAATATGATTACAACAACTACATGTTTTTGTAGATGGGAAAAACTTATCTATTTTAACAAGAGACTTTCCTCTATCTTCTAATTTATAAGATAATTTTTGAGTGAATTCATTCCATCCTATATCCGCCAATCTTCTGGATAATATTCTATTTTTAGACATTTCTAACATAGATAAAGTTTCTATACTAACCGCTTGGTTTTTGCTAGCTAGTTCAAGACTTAGTTTATGTTGAAAGTCATTTCTTGCGTCTTTTGTTTTTTTATGTATTTTAGCTACAAGTTTTTTAGCTTTTTTATACCTAATACTACCACGTTTTTTATTTGATAATTTTCTTTGTTTTTGCCTTAGATTCTTTAATTGTCTATCTGCAAACTTAGGATTTTTTATCTTTTTTCTATCACTTGAAACTAAAAAATGTTTAATCCCCATATCTATACCAATATGAGACTCGATATGTTTTTTCTTTTCTGGTTTAATTTTGTTATCATCAAGAAGAACGGAAGCATAATAACTGTCTGTTGCGTCTTTAGATACAGTTACAGTTTTTATTTTTCCTATAGCTTCTCTATGTATTATAGCTTTCACCAAACCTATCTTAGGTAAATATATTTGATTTTCTTTTATACTTACACCTTGAGGATATTGTATTGATTGAGATCTATATTTCTTTTTGAATGTTGGATATCTAGCTTTTTTCTTGAAAAAGTTTTTGAAAGCATTATCTAGGTGCATTAGAGAAGATTGCAATACTTGACTATGAGCATTTTTTAACCAAGATGTATTTTCATCTTTTTTCATTTGAACTAACAAAGATTGTAATTCAAACCTAGAAATGTTTTTCTTTTCAGATTCCCATAGTTCTTTTTTCCTAGAAAGAGCAAAATTGTATATAAATCTAGCACACCCAAAATTTTGAGATAGTTTTTCTATTTGTTCTGGAGTTGGTTTCAACTTGTATTTATTTGCTTTCATGTTGTATAATATAGATAACGCCAATAATTAGTGTCAATAAGGAATCATGAAAAGATCTCATCACCATACAGTATATAGCCTACAATACCATCTTGTTTTAGTAACAAAATATAGAAGAAAATGTTTGAATGAAAAAATAAGAGTTTCTCTAAAAGAAAAGTTTTTGCATTTGTGTCAAAAATGGGAAATAGAACTTAGTGAATTTGGGGGAGAAGAAGACCATGTTCATTTGCTCTTAGATTGTCACCCTTCTTTAGAAATAGGCAAGCTTGTCAATAATCTAAAAACAGTATCAAGTAGGTATATAAGAAAAGAATACAAGGAACATATTAATAAGTATTTGTGGGATGGTGGTTTGTGGACTAGAGCATACTATATATCTTCTGTCGGAGGTGCTACAATGGAAACTATAAAGAAATATATAGAAAACCAACAACAAGGCACTATCCATCCCTACTCAAATCAAAGATTATGAATAGGGAATTTCGTGTCATTTGTTAAAATCTTTATTACAAACAATACAGCTTGGCTTCTTCATTTCTTTCTCCTCAGGCTTAGAAGGTAGTTCCATCCAATAATTAACTGTCTCCCACTCATCACATAAACGACACGCCCAGATATATGGCTCTAGACCTTCTGTCTCAACTAAGTAGTCTATTTTAATCCCATGGCTACCATAGGTTAAAACCTCCCTGCCTTCATCTGGGAGTTTGTCAGAGCATTTAATCCACTTCATCTTCTTCCGTCTCCAGTAAACGGAGCTTTATCATCAAAGCTTCCATCATTTTGATATCAGAGTTTTTACTATCAATAACTTGCATGGCTGAAAGCCGTTTAGCTCTCTTACACATGTGAACAAGCCACGTCAGTTCTTCTCCTGTAAACGATAGGTCTTTATTCATCTTCTTTCTCCTCAACTTAAGTTCTTTCTAGATTCAACGCTAATAGCTTTCTTTTGTTCCTCATCATAAACTATTCGCACATAGTCGATATTATGTTCATAGTTTTCATCTTATATAAACACTAGCGATGTACGATGGCTTATCATCTTTTTGTGTGTATAAAACATGTTTTTCCCCACACTCGCATGTTTTTTCGTATTTCTGGGGTGAGTCTATATCCTCAAACTTCATATTATTTCCTCCTTTAATCGGCTCTAGGGAGAATCGAACTCCCACATCTTGATCGACAATCAAGTGTTCTACCATTGAACCATAGAGCCTGTTCTTTATTCTATTTCAGCCTTAATTAAATCCCAATCATCAGCCAATAAATCTGCTTGTGATGCAAGCCAAGCATTAACTGTCTTTTTATTCTCATCACATATATAAAAGATTGGATCTGCTTCAACATCACTATCTAATTGTTCATCAGATAATATACTTTGTGTAACATGCAGATAAACATATAGCTTTTTACCATTCCAACCAGAACGATACAGTTTATGTCCTTTCTTTAAAAAAGATAAAGCTTCACTAAAATTCATGTTATTCTCCTTTTGTGTTTGTTAATTAACTACAATATAAAGATAAAAAAACAGATCCCTTGCGTTCATAAAACGACCTAACTTTCCTATCACACTAAATACTAAATCTGTAGCTTCACCTAGTATCATAACTATCCATTTTTCATCCTTTCTTCCACTTCTTTCCAAATAAAATAATTCAAATGGCCAGACCTTTCTAAAACTCCCATTACTTCATTAGCGAAATCATTATATCCTAAGTCTGGAAACTCTTCTGTGTTGAATCGTATCTTATACTCATCATTTTCTTTATAAAGATCCATTAACCATGTAGCTTCTATACAAAGCCTAATAGAGAGGTTGGTAGGATCTGTTGTCTTAATTTCACCTATTAATTCGTCTTCATTCATATCTTACCTTTTCGTGTTGTTCAACAAATTGGTTTTCCTTACTCATCCTTCTTTAGTTGTTTTTCTAGCTTCGCCACTCTTAATCCCAGTTCATTTATTACTGTGATTGCGTTTTCTAAAACCTTACGTTCCATCACAGAACACGCAATGCCTTCTGCAACTGAATGAAGTAAAGCTGCATCGTTTTTATTCATTTTATATTGGGTATATGCTAGGCCGATTATTATAAACGGAAGGAGAATCGCTATTACATACATTAATATTGTGTTTGCTATTTCCATCTTAAAACCCATATTTATATGAAATTAATGGAATAAGACAAATACCATCTGCTGTAATTTGAGGGAAAACAACACTTACCTCATGGAAATGGCTCTCAAATTCTTTACCAAATTTCAAAGAAGGAAAGATCCCACCATTTGTAAAAAACATATAGTCTGTATCAAGTAAGGCAAAGAAAGCTCCTCCGCCGATACCGATGTATTGGTTATTGCTAAGGCGTTTAAGGTAAGAGGCATTAACAGCCACTCTATTTAAGACAATCATGCTAGACAAGCTAAGGTTTATGTCAAAGCCAGAGTCTTCTTTCCATTCTCTACTACCGATAGACAAGGTAGGTATAAAAGAGTCAACGCCTACTGTTCCGTATGTAAAAGAACCGTCCTTATTTTTTTCAAAAGCAAAGATCGCACTTGCTGATAATAGCAATGGTGAATCTTCTCTATTCATAATCTTTGATTTGAGTAGAGAAGATTCACTCTTAAAGCTTTCCATGTCTTAATACTCCATACACTTCTAAAGCAAAGCACCACATCCCGATAAGGGTAACATATATCCCTGTCATTTGAGAAAAAGATAAGTCAAAGGTCCTCATCAATCCAAATGAGATCATTAAAGACGGGACTGCTCCTGTTCCATATGTCCAATCAGCTATTTTATTTAGTATTTTCATTTCATGCCCTCTGCATCTTTATTAAGATCTGAGATCATTTCATCAAACTCATCAGCATTTTTAGGATCGTATTTCTTTAAGTTGTCTAAAACTTTTTTTGTATAACTAGCAGCTGTTTTATCTTTTCTGATTATAATATCTCCCAGATTTTTAACTTTAATAGGATAGGCTTTAATAAAGGCAGACAGACAGGCTAAATACATGTTCTCTAGGTGTTCAGGAGAAACAGTTTCTTCGCTTGTTTCTTTTAAGAGAGCTGCATATAAATCTCCAGCCATCTGAGATAGCATTATAAAATATGACGGAAAAACATCTTTGCAAGCTTCTTTGTTTTTCTCAATGAAACGAAGAAAATCTTCATTTGTGTTACGTCCTATTTCGTGTAATCCTTTTACTATGTCTAAATTCATGTTTATTCTCCTGTTTGGTTTTATTCTGTAAAATCAATTATTGTAAGGCCTTCATAAGACCATGTCTTACATGATGTTATAGACCATATTTGGGCATCATCTTCCCACACAATTTCGTTTAGCACATCTCCAACCCATTTAATCAAATTATCCAAGTCTTTTCTAGCAGTGTGAGGAGTTCCATTTAGTCTTACTTTTTTCTTCTCAGACCAGCTCTTAGGCATCTGAAAATAAAATTGAACATTTAATTCAACGGGTTGTTTAAAAGGTAATTTATTTATTATATGTCTATTTACTTTATCTTTAGAAAACTGGTCTTTAACCTCAAAAGCAAAGTTCTTTTTAGCTTCAAATTGTGAGTCGTAAAATCTCCCTTTTGAGCTTCTTGCACGTTGCAGGGGGATTGGGTTTCCTTCTATTATAAGCCTCACTAAGCTATATCCTTTGGGTTATGTATGTTTTTATAGGTAACAGAACCTCTAGTCTTTTTATAAATCTTCTTGGCATTCCTAGCTGAAATATTTTTCTCATCAAGAACTCGATATATTACAGGAAAAGACAACTTGCAAAGAGAGGCGAAGTCTTGAGCACTAAGGTTTTTATCTTTTAAATAGGCTTTTAATTTTATCAAAATAACTCTCCTTTATAGATAAAAAGATATAACACTTAACAAAATAAGTCAATAAATATTATTTTATAGAGTAATATAAAAATATTATCTTTTCAATTGACAGAAAGATAAAACTTTTGATACCATAAGATTATAGACAAGAAAAAAGAGCCTCTCATACAAGAGACTCTCACCACAGGAGTGTGTAATGAAAAAGATTGATTTAAGTTGTGTATACCATAGCTCCTCTATTTCAAAAAGGAGAAACTTTTGAGAGAAGATTTTAGCACCTACAAATTTTATATGATTATTTTGATGCTCATATTAGGTGTCCTTGCGTTGAGGATGTCGTTTATAATATGCGATTATCATTTTGAGAAAGTTATTAAACTAAAATTAACCGAAATAGACAAAGGAGCTAGCTATGACAGCAACTAAAGAATTTAATACAAAAGAAGAGTTGATGAAAGAAACTGTACGTGTTGGAAAAGAAAAAAAACCTAAAGAATTAAACATATATCAGAAGTTAGTCGAGGTTAGGAAATCAGTTGGCTATATCAAAAAAGAAGCTGAAGGACATGGATATACATATGTTTCAGAATCTCAAATTTTAGGATCTCTTAAATCAAAATTAGATGAGCATGGTATATGGATTGATTTAAACATGAAATCATTAGAGAACGTAACTGTAGCTGTATATTCTAAAAAATTACAAACTACGGTTCAAGTTGGGGGAGTAAGGGCTTCTTTTGAATTTACTGTAATAAATAGTGATAATCCAGAAGAGAAGATTGTTAGGACTCAGATTTTACAAGATACAGGGTCAGAAGTAAAAACAATTGGAGGCTTACAGACATATGCAAATAAATATTTTATGCTAAAGTTCTTTAACATACCTACAGATAAGTTAGATCCAGATAAATTTGATAAAGTTATTGAAAAAAGCACTTCTTCTGAAGTTAAAGAGCCTATAAAAGAAAATCCAAAAAAAGAAGAAGTACCAAAAACTATAACTAAAGATCAGATCGAAACTATTAAGAAGTTATTAGATGGTGATGTCTCTATTTGGAATCTGATTAAGAATAAGTTTAAATTTGAGAACGTACCATCTATCTCTCAAGACAAATTCGGAACAGTAGTAACTTTTATTAATTTACAAAACATGCAAAAGGGGAAATCTAATGTCAACTGCTAACTTATTTGGGTGTGTACAAGTACAACTCCAGCAATCTTCTGATGAATGGTTACTTTGGAGAAGATGCCATATAACTGCAACTGACAGCGCAAAAATCGCTGGGGTTTCTCCATGGTCTACTCCTTACGATTGCTATCTAGAAAAGATTGATGGCAAAAGAGCTGTAATGAATCCAGCCATGCAACGTGGAATAGATCTAGAGCCAGAGGCTAGAGATTTTCTTATCCAAAAACATGGTAGGAATTTAACTCCTAAGGTCTTTGAGATGGTAGATATACCGTATTTTGGTGCGTCGCTTGATGCTATTACAGATGATAACTCTTCTGGGACTGAGATAAAAGCTCCCGGGAAAAAGACGATGGAGAAAGCTTTTAGGGGAGAGGTTGCAGAGGTTTATAAATGGCAATGTCAAAAGCAGATGTTAGTCATGGGATGGGAGAGAATGTCTATCTTCTATTATCAGGATGAGTTTACTAACATAGAACATTTTATTGAGAGAGACGAAGCCATGATTAGAGAGATTATCTCTAAGGAAACCAATTTCTTTAACAACTATATCCTCACAATGACTCCCCCTCCTCTTTCTCCTAGGGATTTTAAGGCTTTTGATGGTGAAACGATAAATAACCTTGCTCTGAGTTGGATTGAGCTTAAAGATTTCGAGAGAGAGAATTCGGTTTTGCTAAAAGGTATAGAAGCAAGGATCGAAGAAATAACAGGTAAGGTCAATTGCACCTTTCCTAAAACAGGCTTGAAGAAAAGCATTGTTAATCGCAAAGGTTCTATCGATTGGGAAACATTATGCGAAGAACATCTAATTTTTGAAGAAGACAAAGAAAAGCATAGGAAAAAAGGTAGCTCTTATAGTAAGTTTACAATTGAAAAAGACTAAAGTTTTTTTCTCTTCCACCTTAGCCTCGGGTTTTCCTCTCGGGGCTTCTTTTAATCAGTTAAAAATAATAAGCCCCTTCAAACAAACGTTGCATTAACAAAGCCCTTAAAAACAAAATAAGAAATCTACAACGTAATATTAGAAGAGGCTTAAGCCTTGTATCATAGTATATTGTGAGATAATTTTAAAGAACAATACAAACATACCTAAGAATTTAATTTAATTTAAAAAATTCTTTAGGTATGTTCGTAGAAAGTAAAACAAAAAGAACTAAGAAGTTGTAGCTACTTAGTCCATAAGAAATAAGAGATAATAGCTCTTATAGGTGAAGATTCTGCAGTATACTGCAATTAATGAGAATACTAAAGATTATTTTAACCTTCAAGTCCTTTTCTCTTAGATTATTACAATCAATAATAAAACGGAGAACTCATAATGTCGTTAGATATCCAAGACCAAATAAAAAATTTCATGGACTCAAAAGGGCTTCCATTTGATGGAGAGGTCATTTTTGATGAGCAGATACATAAATATTCTTGCCGAGGGAATCAAAAAGACAAAGCAGAGTGGTATATAGCCAAGAACATAGAAGAAGGGAAACTAATCTGTATCTTTGCCTCATGGAGAATGGGAGAAAAGTATATTTGGCGGTCTTATGAGAAGAGCGAGCTTTCCGATGAATATAAAAGAATAGAGAGGATGGAATCTATTATCCTTCAAAAAGATATTGAGATAGAAAAGGCACAAATAAAAGTGGCTATAGACATATATAAAAGCTCAGAGCCTTGTCTCACACATCCCTACCTGACAAAAAAGAACATTAAGACACATGGGCTAAAGTTATATAAAGGAAGCCTTGTAATTCCATTATATGATATCGAAAACAAACTTACGTCTCTTCAATTTATAAATAACGATGGGAAAAAACTTTTCAAGGCTGGGATATCAACAAAAAATCTATTCCATGTCTTAGGGAAGATAGAAGGGAGTAGCCAATTTATAGTATGCGAAGGCTTTGCTACAGGAGCTTCTATCTATGAGAACACAGGCATCCCGGTTGTTGTGTCCTTTTCTGCTAACAACGCCTTGATGGTAGGTAAAACTCTTCAAAACATCTATCCTAATAAAACTATAGCTCTAGCTGTTGATAATGATAAGAAGGGGCTTGAAACGCTTGAGAGCTGGAAGGCGTTTATAAGTCCTAACTTCTACCTTCCGACTACAGAGGGAAGCGACTTCAACGACTTATATAATCAAGAGCCTAAAGAGGCGGTGGATAAAATATTCTTCCCTGTTAGCTTGAAGGGGCAGTCTCTTTCAGAAATAATGAATGAAGAGGTTAAAGAGGAAGATTGGATAAATTCTATTATCTGCGAAGGTTCGTTTAATATCATCTATGGTCTGGGGGGAGTAGGGAAGTCAAGGATAGCTTACGAAATGGCTTTCTCCATTTGTGCTGGGGAACAGTTCTTATATTTTACGCCTAATGGAAAGCACAAGGTTTTATATGTAGATGGAGAGATGACAGCGTTTGAGATAAAGACAAGGATACAAGACCTGATATTAAGACACGATACAGCAGACTTTCCACCAGAAGCCTTTCAGATAATAAAGACTATGGATCTATTAGACAAAGGACAGGAGGAAATAGACCTGTTCCAAGATGATCATAGGAAAAGACTTGATAAGGCTATAGAAGAGTCTGACATCATTTTCTTGGATAACTTTGGTAGCTTAACAATCCCTCCAAGTGGGGATAACTTCAAGGTAGATAAAATCCAGTGGATAAAAATGTTTAATTGGATAAAAGCGTGGAGAGCTAAAGGCAAAACCTTTGTCCTGATAATGCACTCGAATAAAAGTGGTCAACTTGAAGGAGTAGCTAAGATAAGGAACGATGCTGACTTAGTGCTGGAACTAAAGAAGCCTGTAGATATTGATAAGAATGCTTTGTCTCATATTGAAGTCTATTTCGATAAAGCAAGAAAGATCCCGATATATAAGCAAAGGTCTTTTGCCTCAAAGTTATTAAAGAACCAGGCTAAATTCTATGGTTGGGATTCTTCTATATTATGAATGAAAGAATAAATTTCGTGCCACCTCAGTGGCATTTATCTTTAAAGAAATTACGGTTGACAAGGAAGACAGCTCTGCCTGCCGGCTGTATAGAATCAAGTATTGGCGGGCAAAGCGACGGACTGAGGCCGTCGTCTTGCTGCACTACGATTAAGTCATCTGCGTGCCGCCAAACGTATTCTAACCTCCTAGCCGTTTCTTGTCAACCTAAAAGTTTTAAGAGGAGAAAAAGAGGATGAGTATTAGAGACTTAAGAAGTAAAATAATTAAAAAGAAAGAAACAACATTAGATCTTTTCAGGTCTAAAAAGAGTAAACAATTATTGTTGTTAACAGATAAGAGATCATGGAAACAGATCCAAGAAGAAAGAGATCTAACATCTTTTTTTCAGGCGAAAAGAAATAACAATGAGTTTTTTAAGATCTATCAATTAGCTCTTAATTATGTAGAACGTAAAATATCAACCACTCGCAATATTAATGTTCCGCCGTTTTATCCGAAGCGAGGCTCAAAGGGGTTTCTCCTTAACGACAGGGATATAAGTTTGTTCGATTTAAATCGACAAAAAACGATAAATAACGTTATAATTAATTTGGGTAGCAAAATAACTCTCATCGGCGAGAGCCTTTATTTGTTACCCACAAACACTTTTAGATTTTTAAAGGAGTAGTAATGAAAATACGAAATATTACAGTTAGTAAAACAAGCACTAGAGTTTGTTATTTTGATTTGATAATAGAGGAAATAGTTGTGTTAAAGTCGATTAGACTTGTAAGGATAGGCGAAAATAAGTTTATGTTGGGAATGGTTTCTTCAAGAAGAGAGACTTATTTTTCTTGTTCTTTCTTAAACAAAGATAAAGAAGACGAAGTGATAGAAGCTGTTATAAATGAAATACCAGCTGAATGGATTGAAAAATGTTCTATCAGTAAGTTTGACCCGAATAGAATTGAGAACAAAAACAAAACCCTTTTAATAGAAATAGATTTATAACAGGAGATTAAATCATGAAAGTTTTAAACGTAAAAAGAATAGACAAAGGTGTCCTCATCTTAAAATGTGATGTGGAGTTTGAAGAATGGGGCTTAACAATCCGTGAGTGCGTTGTTATGAATGGTAAGAATGGTATGTGGGTGTCTTTACCTTCAAGGCAGTATGAGCAAGATGGCGTGAAGAAATATTATAACCTAGTTATCTTTACTAAAGAGAAGAAGCAAGCCTTTGATGAAGGAGTTTTAAGAAGACTTAAAGACGAATTAACTCAGGGAAGTAGCGTTAACGATTCAGAATGTCCTTTCTGAAACAACTAACCGAGGTAAGATAATGAAAGTATTTTCAAAAAAAAGCATGGAAGATCTAAATGAAGCCATAAACATAAAGAAGGTCATTAAAAGTTTAGGCATAGATGCCTATGAGTGTAATACAGCGTTTTGGGAGTGTCCTATATGCAAAGAAAAAAAATGCCTCTCTATAGACACAGAGAGAAAGAGGGTTTATTGCTCTGAGTGTAATTTTTACGGTGATGCGATAGATCTTATGACGTTTAAAGATGATCTATGTTATGACGATACGATCATGAAATTAGCTAAAATGTTTTTTGTAGAGATGGAGTATCAAGAGCCTAAAACCCTTGATAAAAAACCACTTGAGGTTACATTAGAGAAAAGAGTTGCTAGACTAGAAAAAGACTTAGAGGAGTTTAATGAAAAATATAAGCTTTTAGAGAAAGTTGTTTTTGAATTAGTCTCAAAAGATCTAAACGATAGCTTAGAGAAAATAAACAAGAGGTCTTGATGGAAAATGATGGTTTCAGTAGATATAAAAAACATGAGCTTACAAATACAGAGAGTGAGGGGTGTAAAGCTGAGAAGGCTTCTAAGGCTTCTAAGGCTTCTAAGGCTTTAAGGGAAAGATGCTCAAAGCTAGAAGAAAGGCTTGAAGACCTAGAGGCAAAGATAAAAAATGGAGAGGCTTTAGAGGGTTATTTGATACCTATCTGTAAAGCTGTAGATGAGAATTTTAGAGAGCTAGATGGAAGGTTAAGACAAGTAGAACCAAGTAGGATAAGTGATGGATCAGGAAGAAAAAGAAGTTGAGATAACATATAAATTCAATCTGTATAGCAATGCAGATGAGTTAAAAACCTTTCAGAACGCTGGCAAATACGAAAGTGCGTTGAATGATATCCATAACGTATGTAGGCGAGTGTGGAAGTATGAAGAGAATCCATCAGATGATAAAGTAGCACTAGCAGAAGAGATCGGTAATTTAGTGTTTGGGGCAGAATCAACAGAAGTTTAACAGAGAGGATTTTATGGAAGAAAAAGTTAAAGACCTTTGGAATTACAAAGAGTTGATGTTTATAATGGATAGGTATCTAAAATCTTTGCTTGATGATCTGGAGACCTCAGATACTGTGAGTCGAGCAGCTCAAAGAGCGAGAGTTAAGACGATTAAGCTTCAGAAGATGTTTAAGGCGTTTCGTAAAGAAAGTGTTAAGCACTTCAAAGAGGTGAAGGCTAATGATAAGGACTAGGTACAGGTATTTTCTAAGAACAGGTAGCTACTTAATGGGCTTTAGAGGGTTTTTTGATTCGCTTGACGAGGTTCAAGATAAGATCTTTAGGCTTATCAAGAAAAGCACGACAGCAGAAAGATTTTATATCAAAGAGCCTACATTTGAGTTCTCGAAAGAGGAATTAGAGATATCTATTTATGTGATTAAATTAGATCTGGATAAAATAATACCCGGCTATGAAGACATATTTTTGGAAGAGCATTTAAAACCTATTTACAGGCAAGTGCGTTAAATATGGGTATATCTCCGGAAGAAGCTGAGCCTTTTCTAAAGAGAGGCTCTTCAAAGAGAAGAAGCGTAAAGATAGTAGAGAAAGTGCTTTACTCAAACATGTTGAAAGATAGAAACGGCTATGTTGTCGATAAAGAATGTATGCCCCCCCCCTATGAATTGGTTAAGCTCAAACTCAAAAATAATAAATCAGCTTATGGGTGGTGGACAGGGTGCGAATGGGAAGGGCGATGGGTTAAGTCGGGCGATGTTAAAATGTGGAAGAGGAAGGGCTTTGTTAATTAATCGTAGTCATCAGAAGGGTCGTAAGAAGGTTCTTTTTTGGTCTCTTTTATTATTTCAATTGAAACTAAATGTTGTGGATTAATAGCACTATAGTTGCCAAGCTTCAAAAGGATTTCTTTTTTTATACAACAATTTATTTTATCGATAAGCTCTTCAAAAGAAAAATCTATACTAGAAATTTCACCTGTTAGACCATTATCATAAATAACTTTAACGGAAAGGGGTTTCTTGCTCATCTTTATTCTCCTATCTAATAAGGGAAGTGCTTTAACACCTCCCATGTTTATTTATTCAGCTTCTGGTTTTTCTAACATTTCCATAACAGCCTCAGCCGAGACTAAGATGTTTCTAGGGCTAGACTTATAAGATTTAAGCTTCCCATCTCGGATATAACGTTTAACGGTCTCGGGGTGTAGGTGCAAGAGACTTGCAACGTCTTGTATTGAATAGAACTTTAGTTCCATGTTGTTTCTCCTTTGATTCGTTTTTTTATTTCTTGGTCTCTAAGTTTAAAGCCATTTTCTAGATCTTTCATAAGGACTTTCATTCCTGCCTCTGGGTCTTGGAAATGCTTTCTTGTTATGTGACTCATCAATGTAAAACAGTCTATGATTAGATTAATCATTACATGTCCTTGGCTATTTGGTCCTTCAACACGCCTATCTAAATAAGACGTAATTTTTTTCATTAGCTTCTTAGAATGGGCTCCCCTTTCTTCTTCATTCATTGTGTTACTCCTTTAGTATTAAAATTGAAGTTAATAAACTTTTTAGCCTTAAAAGAATCATTTTATTAGCTGAGACATAACCCTTTACATAACCTCTGTCTTCAAGGTCTTTATCAGTTAAATTTTCTAAAAGACATTGATCTCTCTTTATATCATTCTCTGTTAGAGCTATTTCTATTCTTACTTTGTTTTCTATTATTTTTAGTCTGTTAGTTCCCATGTCTATTCCTCACAATATTCAAAAAGGTCATTTTCTCTTCCTTCTGCATAATCTTTAGCATAAGATTCGATGTTATAATCATCAAACCGAATGTCTCCGTGGTTATGTTCTATCATTTCTTTTGTATGCTTTGCGAAAGCATCTATATCAACACACCTATCTTCGTCAAGATCACACTCGCTTAAATAAGCGTTGAATTCTTCTTCAACTAGAGATATTAGCTCTTCTTCTCTTTCGTCTATTTGGTTTGTGTTCATGGTTATTCTCCTTATGCTTCTTTATTTTGTTCATGTAGTTTCTTTAACTCGGCAAACTTATCAATTATTTCACTCATTGAAGAAGGGGTATAATCAAACATATACTCAAACATTGATTCCGATCTTTCCTTTGCTCCTTTCTTATGTATAGCTTGACGAACATCAACTGGTATCATTTCTTTATCTCCGCTTTCATAAAAATCATTTAAATAATTAGGATGAATCTCTAATATTTCTTTTAACAAATTGTTAGCGGTATCAAGGCAGATACAATAGCTCTGCATTAAATCTCTTACTGCCTCATCTTTTTTAAATTCTTGTATGTTCATTTTGTGTCTCCTTTTGTGGGTGGGGTTCAGTCTTACTTTTATTAATATGTTACGAAACTCCCCTCTATAGTGAGGGTGGGGTTAGGTCTCATTCTTCTCCTCCATCAAAGTTATCATGATAAGTGTCTATCCACTCAATGATTAAAGGTTTTGTTATAAGGTCTAAATCCTCATCATCTTTTAGATCGGTTTTCCTACGGATTGCCACTTCTTCTAAGACTCTGTCTGCTAGGACATCGCTGTTAGGGATTACACTATAGATTTGCTCGTCAAGAGTGACTACTTCATGAAGGCACTGTATGGTAAAATCTTCTAATGCTTCGTATATTTCTTTTTGTGTGTTCATCGTTATTCTCCTTCTGAAATAGATTCGTAAAGTTCTTGTATGTCAAAGCAAGGTACGTCCCTGTTAAAAAACTCATGTTCGATATCAAGATATAAATCATCTAAGTGTGAATGAAGTAAGTCTTGATTATCGTCTTTGCAAAATGAATAATATTCAGTTCCTTCTAAATATACTTCTGCTAAATAATTTCTTGTATCGTAATCGTCTGCCCATACGTCAAAGGCTTCAACTAGTTTCTCTGTTAGTCTATCGTTTTCTAAGTTGCTCATCTTGTTCTCCGTGGTTTGTTACTTAATATGACTATATAATATCATTTACGACTATTTAAGACAATAGATAAAAGCATCTTTTTTTTCTTGTTTTTATAAATCACTGACTGATATATGTTTAAGACGTAATTAAATTAAAGAGTTTATGAGGATATAATGGCTGCAGCGAAGAATAATAGTTATGTTTTAAATAGAAAACTCCGACCTCAGTATACACAAGCACAAATTGACGATATTATAACAAAACTGTTGGAATGGGCGTATGCTAGCGATGAGATTTACATGGCTGGTTTTGTTTATAGAGAGTACAAAAGATCTAAAACATGGTTATATCAACTAGCGAGAGCTCATAAGGATGTAGAAGAAGCTCTAGAGACAACACGCCAATTAATAGCAAATAAGATTGGAAACCATTCTTTTTTAGGCGATAGAAATTCTACGTTCGGAGAGAAGATTTTACCAATGTATTGTAAAGACTTTAAAGCACTTAAAGAGTGGCAGGCAAGCTTGAATAAGACTCAAGAAAAAGGGGATACTCTTACTATACAAGATATTATAAAGCTCTCTAAAGCTGGAGATCTTTTAAAAGCGATGGCTCAACCAGATGAAAATAAAACCTCTTAAAATATGGGAAGCATTAAAAAATATGCTTGTGATTCCATACTATATTCTTCTGTTTTACATGATGTATAGAGTATGTGAGCATTTAATCATAATTAACGCTTACTGGAATGGACGAACACCATGAGATACTTAATTATTTTATCAATATTCAATACTCTCGGGATCTATTATATGGTTCATGAGCTAAATGCTATAAGAGAGTTGCTTAAAAAGGGAAAAGATGAAGATAAAACCTCTTAATCTACTAAAGGCTCTAGGATTAACAATTCTATTCTTATCAATAGTAGCTCTTATTATTTTTCTAGCTAAAACATTTATCACAAATGGTTTTATATTCTGTTGTGTCGTGGCTTCCATCGGTGCTTTTTTAGTAATTTATGAATGTGTTAAATGGGAAAATCTATAGGTGCAAAGATGATAAAACCTCTTAAGATCCTCAAGGCTCTATTGCTTGCAATTCTCTTATTCTCTGCTTTCATAGGAACACTTGTAGCAGCTGCAAAGTTTCCCCTTGTTAGCTTGGCTATTCTTTGTTTGCTCGCTTTGGTAGGGTTAACCTTTTTATTTTACGATGTTATAAAGTGAGGCTAAATCTTAAAAAACATGCTCCTGTACATGGTATAACCGCGGTCTGCAAAACCACGAAAATCAGTTCGATTCTGGTCGGGAGCTTAATGGATAGATGGCAGAGTGGTTTAATGCACGTCTTTGCTAAAGACGCATGTTGCAAAGCATCGAGGGTTCGAATCCTTCTCTGTCCGATTCTTTAAACAACAAGACATTAAGAGTAGCTTATGAGCAATGATATAAATAACCTAGACCTATTATCAGATCAAAAGTGGAGGCTTAATCATCTCTACCGCATCATTAATAAGGAGGGAAACTCTATCCCTTTTCGTATGAATCCTGTTCAGGCGGCAGTCTTAGAGGGCATGCACAATAGGATGATAATTTTGAAGAGCCGGCAATTAGGAATGTCGACATTTTCCGTTTTATATATGCTGGACGAAACCATCTTCAACAATCATTTAAGCTCAGGGATTGTTTCATACTCGAGAGACCACGCAGAGCATATATTTAAAAAGATTATCGGTCATGCTTTAGATGAGTTGCAACCAGCTATTAAACATTTCGCTCAAATAAAAAGACGTTCTATGAGTGAAGTAATGCTTGCTAATGGCTCAAGTCTGAGGGTTGGTACTACTCTTAGAGGTGGAACTTGCCAGAACCTTCTAGTGTCGGAGTTTGGTAAAACATGTGCTAGAGATCCCATGAAAGCCGAAGAGGTGATGACAGGAACTCTTCAAACTGTTCCTATAAATGGCAGAGTTATTATAGAAAGTACAGCCGAGGGTTCCGAAGGGTACTATTCTGAAATGGTAACAAATGCCTTCCAAAGAGGAAACGACAACCTCTCTCCCTTAGAGTACAAACTCTTCTTTTTCCCTTGGTATTTAGAAGCGAAGTATACCTTAGATAAGGATATGGAAAGAGACGACCTCTTAAATAAATATCTCGATAAGATAGCTTTTGACGCAGAAATAGAATTAACCGAAGGGCAAAAGAATTGGTATGCCTTCCAGAAGGCTGTTCTCGGAGACAAGGTAGCACAAGAATATTGCTCAACAGTATCCGAAGCGTTCCTCTCTAATTCAGATGCTTATTACTTCCAAGCAGGAATACGAAACGCTTATAATGAAAACCGATGTCTGAAATCTCCCTTATACGATGGTGTCGAACCTGTTTATGTCGCTATGGATATTGGAGCTACTGATTTAACATGCCTAGTATTCTTTCAGGTAATACATGGAGAGATTAGAATCATTGATTATTATGAGGACAATAATAAAGATGCAGAGTTTTATTGCAATTTCTTAAAGAAAGACAAGATTTATATGTATAGAACTATATTCTTGCCTCATGATGCAGTTAATAAAAACAATGTAAAAGTAGACAACCCATATGTTAGAGAATTTGAGAAACATTTTATTCACACGGATACAGAGGTGCTAGTTCTCAAACGCACCGACAAGAACTTGAATATCAATAACGCACGAATAAAATTAGATAGATGTGTTTTTGCAATAACAAAAGTAAAAACCTTATTAGAGCAGATGGCTAAATTTCGCAAACAATGGTCGGAGCAATATGGGAAGTATCTTGACAAACATTTTCACGGCATTGAGAGCCACGCCAACGACGCTTTTATCTATAGTATGCAGGCTGTAACGCATATTGAAGTTGCAGGTGATAGTATGAGCGTTGAGAAATTAAACGAACTTAAAAGGAGAGCTAGGTTTGGATACTAAAGAGGTCGAAAAAGAGGTTATTTGTTCAAGGTGTTTCCTTTGCGAAACTATTATAATAAAAGAAGGGGAAAAGATTCCTGTTGGATCTTATGAATGTGAATATTGTAAAAGCCACAAAGATATGACAGAAGTGGAGTTGCTTGACAGGTGCTTTTCTATTGCAGGAAATACACAGGTTTCCGACTTCCCTAAAGTAATGAGAAAGCTTTGGGCTTATGTGAAAGGAAAATAGGAGAACCCTTTATGACTAAAAAAGACTGGGCAGATGAGGAGTCGAAAATAAGAGAGATGATAGAAAATCTTTTCTTGGTGGAAGCTAGAAATCTTGAAGAAGCTATTGGAGGACATCGATTTAAGACATCACCAGTTAGTAGTGGTTATTTTAAAGTTATTGTCAAATAAAAATTTTATTACTATCTTTAGCAGTATAACTAAAGGGCTTTGCTATGACGATAATAACCAACGGATTAAAGGGTTTTCAGAATTATTATGTTGATGATGACAAGGATATAAAATCTTGGATTCAACAGATACAGAATGAGAACTTGTCTTTAACCCAACAGCTCTGGGCGCAACAGTCATTAGACGAACGATGTTATGCAGGAGATAGTAATATCTGGAGTGAAATCTACCCTAACGTACCGCTTAAAGAACTTAATAAGTTTAACATCAACAAAGTAAAACGCTTTATTAATATAACTTCAGGTTGGCAGAGAAAGAACCGCAAGTCCTTGAATGTTGTTCCTAGAAAGACCTCAGGCGACACAACTTCAAACCAAGTCTCTAAAACACTATCATGGACATCTAAATACGCAACACTAAACGATACTTTCTCAGATGCATGTCTAGGCTCTTTAATAACAGGAATGAACCTAATGTCATGTTGGGTAGATCATAGCTTAGACCCGTATTCAGGCGACATAATGATAGACAATCTTGGCTACAATAGCTTTATGATTGATCCATTCTTTAAGAAATTAGACTTGTCAGATTGTAATCATGTCCGAGTATGCAAGTATTTAAGCATAGAACAGATCATATCCTTATTACCTGAAAGAGAAAAAGAACTAAGAGCAATGGGGGAAAGTGACTACAGAAACAACACCTTTAATTTCTTGCCAGAATACTCTAGTGCTGCTCAGAAAGGGCTGTATTCCTATGAAGAGTTTTGGTATTTAGACTCTCGAAAAGCCACAATTATAATGGATCCTGAGAATGAAGAGGCACTCGAATGGGACGGAGCCGAAGAGAACCTAAGATTATTCCTGATGAGATATCCAAGACTTAGAAAGAAACAGATCCAGAAACAAACATGTAAGCTAGCGATTTTAGTAAATGAGCGTGTATTTTATAACGGGCCTAACCCAAATAAGATAGATAAATATCCTTTCATACCTGTTATGGCATATCATCAACCCGATTTACCATATTATGAGTCTAGGATTCAAGGAATGGTTCGTGGTCTCAGAGACATTCAATTCATTTCAGATAGAAGACAGCAGATACTTTTAGACACTTTGGAATCTCAGATAAGCAGTGGCAAGAAAGTGATGGAGGATTCCCTTGTAGATGAAAAAGATGCTTTCAAAGCTGGTCAAGGACAAGTTCTATTCATAAAGAAAATCGCTCCTCTTGGAATGGCTTCGGTAGAAAACTTACCTGCCCCTGAGCTTTCCCCAGCATTTATGAGTGTGATAGAACTCCAAGACAAAAACATGATGGACGTATCGGGAGTGAATGAGGAGCTTCTCGGTAGTGCTGACGATGACAAAGCAGGAATCCTCGCTTCTCTAAGACAGGGGGCAGGATTAACAACGCTTCAAGTTCTATTCGACCATGCAGATATAGCCTTAAAGAACATTGGGAAGTTACAGGTTGATTTAATCCAAGCTAACTTTACCAAGGCTAAGATAAGACGAATCATAGAAGAAGAACCAACAGAAGAATTCTTCAACAAGACGTTTAAGAAATATGATTGTGTTGTAGTAGAGGGAACAGATACGCCGACACAGAAAATGACAGCGTTTAAACAGAAACTATATCTAAAAGAATTAGGCATACCGATATCAACTGAGGATTTACTAGAAGAAGCCACATTCCAGAATAAAGGTAAGACTATTGAGAGGATTCAGCAAGCAGAGCAACAGCAACAAAAAATGGCAGAGCAACAGCAACAACTTGAAATGCAGAAGATTCAAATGGAAATGGCACAGATGCAAGCAAATGTGGAATACACAAAAGCAAGGACTACCGAAGCCGGAGGCAAGTTTATAAGCAACATAGCTCTAGGGGAAGAAAGAAGGCTCGAGGCTGTGAAGGATTTAAACCAGAGTGAACTAGATAAGATAAGAGCAATAAAAGAGTTACAAGGAATAGATTTAAGCCAAATACAGCAAGCTATACAAATAATGCAGGCTTTGAAACAACAAGAAGTTGAACAGGTGAAAGAAGCTAGCCCATTACAAGAGGTGATAGATAAATCAGCCCCAAGTTTAAATATTTAAAATAATTACTTGTCATTATAAGGAGAGAATACATGAAGAAACCTAAGCCTGTTAAAAAACTAAGACTGAATAAGAACAAAGAAGCTTGCAAAGAAGGTGGATTGGGTTATGGCAAAGGTGGTGGTAAAGGACAGGGGAAAGGTAGACAAGCAACGAAGCGAAGTTTTAAAAAAAAGAGTTGATAAATAAAACATTGTTTTTTATAAAGATAGTGTAAATTAGAGGGCAAAAGCATGAAAAGTAAAGCGGTTAAGTCTGCGAACAAATCTAAGACAATGAAAGAAGCTAAGGTTACATATACTTCAAGATATAACGATAGCACAGATTCTAAAACAATGAAGAAAGCTAAAACTACATATCCTGACAGATATAAATAAACGATAGTGCCTCCAAGCGAGGCATTTTCATACATTCATTTTAGGAGAGCTATGCTTACACCTACAGGTACATTTCATACTCATATCAAGCAAGATGAGAACGGAAACGAGATCGCAAGATATGACGTTACTACTTCCGAGTCTTATATAAATATAAACGATAGCTTTATTGAGGCGTGGGATCTGGCAACAGCGATAAAGGAAAAGTATGAAGTCAGCTTAGACAAAAGCATAAATGACGGTGGCAAATTCGATAAGCCACTCCTTTATTTTATGGTTATAGTTAAGAAGAACCCGATAGAAAAGAAGAAGATTCATATCAAAATAGGCATTAGTGATACACCATTGTCTAACAAGAAATATGAAGCAGTAGATTACTGGTCTTATGATTATCGAAAGAACAAGTTACATCTTATCTGGTCTGTTCCGCATAAGACAGCGATGAAGCTCTACCTGAAAGATCCCGAAAGATATGATAAAGATTTGGTTAGATGGACAAGAGAATTTATAGCACAAGAAGGCTTAGATCTTAAGGCTTTAGAAAGAAAGAAGATAAAGATCTTATAAGCATCCACTTTTTTTAATCTTAATTAAAATTTTTATTTCTATATATTAATTAATTTAATACTATCAAAGAAAACATACGTTTGTTGGCGTTAAGACAATAGGGCGATTTATCGTACCTTTAGGCGTAACGGGAGTAGTTATCCCAAAAGGAGAATTTAATGACCGAAGAAGAAAATAAAGACGTTCTAACTCAGGAAACCGTCGTACCTGATGATACTTCAAAGGTAAGTGATGATGGAGAGAATCCTTCCGAAACTCAACCTGAAGCTAGTGCCGAGGAGAAGAAATCCTCCAAAGATTATAACTGGCGAAGAATGGAAGAGAAGCAGAAAAAATCTGATGAAAGGAATGAGATTCTTGAACGTCAAGTCGAAGAACTTTTAAGAAAAGATCAGGAAAGAAATGCCCCTCCTCCTATAGAGGAAGATGAGTTAGACGATTTAGCACCAGATGACATTTTGACTGTTGAACAATCAGACAGACGAAATGAAAAAGCCATCAAAAGGCTAATGAAGGAAGCTCAACTAAAACAAGATAAGGCGTCATTACCTGAGAAAGCTCGAAAGAAGTTTGACGATTTTGACAGCATCATGACTAAGGATAACGTTAAAAAATTAGAGCAACTAGAACCCGGCTTGGCTGAAGCATGTTCTAAAGCAACTAATCCTTGGGAAGCGACATATAAGCTGTTAAAGAAGTTTGTTCTACCGCCTGAAGAACGAGAAAGTTCACAGTCTGAGAAGAGGTTAGATGAGAATCTATCCAAACCCGGCTCGATAAATTCAGTTGGTAAGACAAAGCCACTCTCTAACGCTAATATGTACTCAGAAGCGACTAAGGATAGACTTTATAAAGACATGATGGATGCAGCAAGACAGGTTTAACTTTAAAGGTTAAATTATGACTGTAATTACACAGACAGATATGCCTCTTGGAGTACAACAAAATCTTTTAGGTAAGGTTTTAAGTACACCTGAAGCACGAAGAATATATAGAATGGGTGCTACAACCTATCCTGTTCCACAACATACTGGCGATATACTTAGAAAAAAAAGATATCGTAGAATTGAAACAGTTCCAGTTCCTGTTGATCCAGCAATGAACAACCCCCCAGCACAGCTTTTAGAAAGAGACTTCTTAGATGTTAAGATTCATTTCTTTGCTACTTATATGGTAATAACTGAACAAGTAGTAATGGTCGATCAAGACAAAGTCTTAAACAGAGGAGCGAAAAAATTGGAAGTCTGCCTAGCGGAGACTGAAGATCAATTAATTCGTGATATGCTCGAGAGTACAGCCTCAGTTCAAAATTGTACTGGTGGAACTAACGGGGATAATCCTACTGAGCCAACCTATGCCGATGTTGAAAATATCAATGAAATTCTTCAAGGCAATGATGGCGAATACATGGAAAAATTCATGGAAGGCGAGAATAAGTTTGGAACAGGTCCATTACGAGATGCTTATCTATGTCTTTCTCACACTGATATGACTAGACAATGGGGTAATGTTACAGGGTTCATTCACAAGGCACAATATCCAAATCCAAACGGAACAGTAAACTTAGCAGAGATAGGCTCTACTGGGAATCTTAGAGTTTTCACAACTTCAAGAGGATCAATAACAGCCAACGCTTCTGCCTTAGGAGCTGATGTCTTCAACAATATTGTAACAGCACAGGAAGGTTATAGCTGTACTGAACTAGAGGGTGGAAAAGTCCATTTGACTTACCAAGCTCCGGGACAGGGCGATGACGTGTGTCATTTACGAAGCAAGATGGGATTTAGATTTACCTTTGGTACATCTATAGACCAAGATTTATGGGTACAAAACTTAAGAGCTACATTAGCATAGGGGGATAAAATGGGCGTACAATCTTTAATAGCTCAAGGTACTTTTACCTCTGCAGGTGTTGCTAGAGTAGTAGAACTACCGAAAGAGCCAGACTATTTCGTTGTAACAAACAGATCAACTTGGGGATCTAATCCTAATTTAGTTGTTAAATCTTTTTGGTATAATGGATTTGGTGCAGGACAAGCTTCTAATGTTCACGAGAGTGGAGCAGGGGCTTTAACAGCGACAACAACAGCTACAGGTGGAGCCGGATTTACTTTTGTAGATCTTTCAGCTCAAAGCCCAAGTGCTTTAGTTGCAACAGGAACTGCGATAACAGCAGCTTCTCCAGCCGTCGTATCAGATGCAGGGAATCCTGCAGTTGGTGATGTTGTTCGTGTGTATAACACAACTGGAATGCTTCAAATAGCAGGGCTAGACTTCACTGTGACAGCGATCACAGCTGGTGTTAGTTATACTCTTGGTTATTTAGATGCTTCTGGTTTTGCCGCTGCAGGAACAAACGCTGATTATAGAATTATACCACAGCGATACTATTCTCCAACAAGACGATGGATTACAGGTGTAACAGCAGCAGCAGCAGCAGTTATAACAGTTTCTGTAGCTCATAACTATCTTGTCGGCGATAAGATCAGGGTTAATCTTCCAGCAGCGTTTGGAATGACTCAGATGAATAACCAACTAGCTACAATCACAGCGGTTACAGCAAGCACAATAACAACAGATATAAACTCTGCTGCATTCACTGCTTTTGCTTACCCGACATCTGCGGTTGCTGCGGTTGGAGTTACTTATCCAAGCATTACTCCAGTAGGAGAAGTAGCGACTAAATTAACCTCCCCAATAGATAACGGTGCATATTATGCAATGGGATTAGGAACGGCTGTTGTCGGTGCTAATACTGATGTTATAGATTGGATGGCTTTTAGTAGAGACTAGATCGTTAAAAATTAAGGGGGGGTAAATCCTCCCTTTTATTAAGAGGGAACTTATGAGCATAAAAACATTTAACTTTGTTAGAAAAAAAGCATTAACAGAAGCACAGAAGAAAGAAGCCAAGAAAACGATAGCTGCACAAAGAGAGAAAGACAATGAAATGGTAACAGGCATCTTTAAGAATAGGACAGGCGAAGGAAAGATCTCTTTCTCTTATGGCAAATATAAAGAAGATGGAACTTCGATTTATGAATTTGAAGAAGGGGTAACATACACAATCCCTAGGATGGTTGCTAATCACTTAAACCAAGGAACTTCCGTAGCTAAAAGAGAATATGGGATAAATCCTGATGGCACACAATCTCTACAAACTATTATAAGAAAAAGAGAGAAGAGATACGAATTTATATCTACTGACTTTTCTTAGAGGCTAAATAATGGCATTAAATGATTTTGATTATATAAAAAGGAAGGTGCGAAAGATTACTGGTAGACCTAGCACGAACCAGTTAAGCGATCTGGCTTTAATAGATTATATTAACGCCTTTTTAGTTTACGATCTTCCGTTACATACTAGGTTTTTTTATAACAGGAAAAAATATTCGTTCCAGCTTACTCCGAAAGAGTCTGTTTATTCTATAGACTCAATAAAAAATGAGTACACGAATTTTGAGCCTCCAGTTTATATAGATGGCTTTGAGGTAGCGTATTATCAAGATGAACAAGCTTTTTATAGATCATTTCCTAGGCTAAAATATTCTACTACTCTAGCAACAGGAACGGCGGCGATAGGAGCAGGGCCATATAGTGGCACATTAAATTATACTCCTATAGAGCCTTTGTCTCTGGTTATCAGCACTGTTGATACTGCCGGCAATTCTCTATTAGCTATAGATGATGGAAGCGGAGGTTTTGTTGATGAGGATAATGTTGCTATAGCTGGAGCTACTGTAGATTACGAAACAGGAGCAATAGCAGGAATAACTTTTACTGCCATTGTGAATGTAGGCGAGACTATATTCATGGCTTCAAATAGATATGTCACCGGAAAACCTTATGCCATGCTTTACAGCAACAATGAGTTTCGATTCTATCCCCATCCAGACAGAGCATATACAGTTGAGATGATAGCATATCCTAATCCATCTGCATCCGTTTCAGGTGGAGGGGCTTCTTTCCCCGAACTTAAGCAATGGGCAGATGTTATCACTATGGGAACAGCCTTAAAAATATTCTCTGATAATTTAGATCTAGAGGCTTATAGCAAGGTTAATGTCCTGTTTAACGAAGCTGTTACTTTAGCAAAGAGAAGAACACTAAAACAATTATCAACTCAAAGAATATCGACTATATATTCCACTAATGGAAGTAGCCGGGGTTTCTTTGGCTTTCCGAATGGAGGTTAGTTTTGACGTATAACGATGCGATCCCACAGGGACCAGATTATCTTTCGGATAGTCAACCAGAAATACTAGAGAATTTCTCTCAGTTAAATGCAGTTTTTAACGAAAACCACGTTAAATTTAATGATGTAACAGTTTCAGATAGAGGAAAGCACACTAATGTTCATCTGATAGAGCAAGCCGATTCTCCCGGTACTGCCGCAAATGAAATGGCTCTATACACAAAAGAGACTGACGGAGTATCAGAGTTATTCTTACAAAGAGAAGGCTTGGCAGCAGCAGGCGATGATATCCAAATGTCTGTAGGCACGCCTCTAGTCGGAGGAAATGGCTATACTTTTCTTCCCGGAGGAATAATCTTTCAATGGTGTTCGGGTCTAGCCGCTCCCGGAGCAGGTGGAGTTATCCCTTATACAATGCCTTTTCCCAATAATGTATTCGGAGTCACATTGGGTGGAAGATCATCAGGACCTCAAGATTTTGTAATGCTTGTTCCTAACCTAGTTAACGTAACGGTTATTTGTGAAGGTGGCTCTCAGCTTTGTTATCTTTTTGCTATAGGTAATTAAATGAGCCAACCTATCTCAGTAGTTCCTATAAAGACGGGTCTAGAGAAGGATAAAGAGCCGTTTATATTAGAGAACGATGCTTTTCCTGTTCTAGATGATGCCTATTTATACCAAGGTAAGATAGTAAAGAAACAAGGAAACCAACACTTAGGCAGACTTGTTCAGGTCGATACTGATTTAGCCTTAGGTGATACTGGTGCTTCTCCCTTTACAGCGAATATCATAACAACATTACCAGCGGCAGCGTTAGGGATTTCCCCCGGTTCAGCTACTATAGATATCGCAGCTCCAGTAGGGCCATTAGCATATACTGATGATGGAGAAGGAGTTTTAACAGCTCCCGGTCCATACGTTGGAACGATAGATTATGTCACAGGGGCCATATCAATAAATCACCCAGCAGCAGCAGCTTCAGCGGTTACTATCACCTTTGAATATTATACTGGCAGACCTGTTATGGGGCTTTCCGTTAAAGAGAAAACAACAACTAATATAGAAGACCTCGTAGCTTTCGATACTGTAAAAGCGAACATCTGGCATAAGGGGACTAACAAGTTTGAAGATATCTCGGTTGATACTGCAGGGGCAGTAGTCCAATGGACAGGAAGTGATAGCCAATTCTTCTGGGTTAATAATTATTATCTCGATACATCTGGGAACAAGCTCCTTTGGGCAACAAACAATAAGCAATATTCTGTTTCAGGTGGTGGCTTAGATCAAGATGGAATCTCAATATACAATGGGACTGGGTGGGAAGTACAAACCCCTCAATTAGATGCTGGAGGAACTAGGTTTTTAAATGGTTGTAGGTTACTTGTATCTTATAAAAATAGAATGTTAGCTCTAAATACCTTAGAATCATCTGCTGTTTCTGGGGTGGTAGCGACAAGACATAGCAACAGAAGCCGATGGTCACAGAATGGTGTCCCATATACTGATACAATCGGAGGATTCCAAGCAGACAGTTGGTACGATGTCCAAGTAGGCAAGGGCGGATATATAGATGCTCCAACCTCGGAAGCTATAATGTCTTGTGGCTTCTATAAAGATGTTCTTATAGTTTTTTTTGAGAGATCAACTTGGAAGCTAACATACACAGGTGAAGCGGCTCTTCCTTTCATCTGGAATAGGACAAACACAAATGATGGTTGTGAATCAACTAACTCTATAATTAATTTCGATAAGGGAATAATGGCTGTTGGAGATAAAGCTATCATTGCTTCTGATTCTTATAATGTTGAAAGAATAGATGATAAAATCCCTCTTGAAGTATTTAAGTTTCACAATCAAAATGATGGACCAGCTAGAGTCTATGGGATCAGAGATTTCTTCTTTAGATTCGCTTACTGGACTTTCCCCAACTTAACTGGTGCTGGGACATACCCTAACAGGATTCTTGTTTTCAATTATGATGATGGGTCTTACTCTATTTTCAATGATTCATATACTTGTTTTGGTTACTATCAAGCTTCTGAGGATTTAACGTGGGAAAAAGCTACCTTCAGTTGGGAGTCATCAAGTCGAAGGTGGAATTCTAGTGCTTTTCAATCTGATTATCCAGCGATAGTCGGAGGAAACCAAGTTGGTTTTGTTAATATTTTGAACACTACGACTACACAAGATATATCTTTATATGTAACGAATATAACACAGGCTGAAGAATGTATTGTGACAGCTCCTGTGAATAATCTTGTAGAAGGACAATATGTTTACTTTTCATCAGTCCAAGGAATGACAGAGATCAATGGGATAACTGGAAAGATAGTAGCAGTACCGGGAGCTACGACCTTAACCGTAGATATCGACACCTCAGGGTTTTCTGCCTATACAGCCTCAGGGTTTTTAAGCGTTAAAAGCAATATAGAGATAATCACTAAGAGGTATAACCCATATTTCGCAGGTGGAAGCAACACCAGATTAAAATACCTAGATGTTTTTGTTAATAAAACAGACTCTGGAGAATTTACAATGGAGCTTTACATAGACAGCTCTAGAACAGCTCCGATAGATACAGTAATAGTTTCTACAGCTCAAGACTATGGACCAGACATTCCAATGGAAAAGATGTGGCAAAGAGTCTATTTAAGTGGAGACGGACAGTTTGTTCAGTTCAAGATCACTATGAGCGAGGCCCAGATGAAAGATGTTAGCAACCAACAGGCAGAGATAGTTATCAATGCTCTTAACATCTGGTTATCACAATCAGGCAGCCTCATGAGTTACACATAATGACATCTTCACCTGAAAATAGCATAGGATTTTATCTAGAAGAGAACTTCACATATACCAAGGATAAAGAGACTCTTCCTAACCAAATGAATGATATCTATCAAAAGATAGCCAGAGCTTCTAACGCTAAGGAAATCGGAAGATATGAAGAGATAGAGACATTAACTGGGCAAAGATTCCCCGGAGACACACCACAGACGAAGAAGAGCGTCTATCGGAAGATCTTTTCTTTTGGGGCTATTGCTAGTGGGGCTACCTTGAATATAGCTCATGGGCTAACAGGTGTTACTTCATATACTAGGGTCTTTGGAACGATCACCGATGGGACTAATCACTATCCGCTACCGAGGGTTTCTGCCACGCTTATAACAGATCAAGTCTCTTTAGATATAATAGGGGCGAACATAAGAATTATTAATGGGGCTACAGCGGTTGCTGTTACCTCTGGCTATGTTATTTTAGAGTTTACGAAGCAATAATGGTATTGCTAAAAATTTAAATAAAAGATTTACTATAGTAAGCAAGAGAGGAGAAGAAATATGAGCAAATTTATGGATTCATTATTTGGAACAGCAGGAAGTATAGAAGCTCTTCCTACAATGAGTGGGCAACAAGGTGATCTATTTAGTCAAATGCTTTCTATGATGCAAGGTCAAATGGGGCAAATGGGAACTAATCTTTCTGATATGCTTTCAGGGAACGCAGAGGCTTTTGAAAAACCAGCTATGAGACAATTTGACGAACAAATAGTGCCGGGAATCGCAGAACGATTTAGTGGAATGGGTTCTGGTTCGCAAGACTCCTCAGCCTTTGGGCAACAACTTGGAGGGGCAGGAGCTGGTCTCGCAGAGAATCTAGCCATGCAACGTGAAGGAATTAAGCAGCAAGGCATGAGTCAATTGATGCAAATGTTAGGAATGGGAGTTCAAACACCGACACACGAATATATGCAAATCCCGGGGCAAGAAGGTGCTCTTAGCCATATATCTAAAGGGATAGGGTCTGGTATCGGTCAAATGGGTGGAATGGCTGGTTCTGCTTGGCTAATGAAACTACTAGGGTTCGGGGGTTAAAATGGCTTTACGTTTACCTGCTAGTATTAAACTTCCTAAAACTAGCCTTTTAGAATCTCTTGGAAAGGGTCTAGGCTCAGGCTTTGAAAAAGGCGTGTCAACTGGCTTAACAAATGTCTTGAGTGATTATAAGGCTAATCAAAAGCTTAAAGCGGCAAGTCTTGTTAAGAGCAATGAGGCTCAGCAGAAAGCTGTAAGTGGCTTTGGCAAATCCTTACAAGATTCATTCAAAATATACAGCTTAGATCCCGATGACTTCACACCTGAACAGAAAGCTGAGATGATCCAAGAGGGACAAGCTAGGATTCAATCTGGTGAAGACCCTACAGCTGTATTAAACGACACAATATATCAAAGTAATGAATCATTAAAACAATTTAGAGAGAAGCAAGAGGGCGATAAAGACACAGCCAATTTTGTCTTAGGCGAAGAGAACGTCAAGAAACTAGACCAGCAACAACAACCTCAAGAAGCTTCTTTATTCAGTCGTAT
>Ga0307928_10000499_pt1 | contig 29490 bp, 54 predicted proteins | sample AceLakmetagen232_FD_201815 | JGI IMG/M metagenome (GOLD analysis project Ga0307928, IMG submission 201815) | Saline water microbial communities from Ace Lake, Antarctica - #232 | ecosystem: Environmental > Aquatic > Non-marine Saline and Alkaline > Saline | place: Antarctica: Ace Lake... | reverse complement strand
AGACTTAGAGGACTTAATGAATAACTTAACCTTTGACTGGACTTTCATAACTGACAAAGGCGAAAACATCGATATTCATTTGTTCCTTGGTGAGGAGGAAGAATAATATGCCAAATATTGAAAGACTACAAAACAAAGCAAACAAACTATCAAACCAAATAGAAATAGCAATTGGTGAAGACAACATGAAAAATGTTAACAAACTAATAGAACTCGAAATAGAAATAGAAAGCTATTGTAACCAATAAACATATGAACTTAATGAAAATAAAACGCTTACAATTCCTAATTAAACAATTAATATGGTTTAAAGATAGCTTCTGTAATCATAAATATTCTAAAGGCAAACGAATAATAGTTAATAACATAATTAACTTAATTAATGATACTTTATACCAACTTAAACATTAACAATATGCCAAAACTAAAAGAATACAAAGTCGGTCTATTCTATGAAGTCAGTGGTTATAGTTGGATCAAAGCTAAAAGCCAAGAAAGAGCAAATGAAATAGGACTAAAAAAATTAACTGATATAGGTGAAGAAACAATACAAGATGTTACTCACCGAGATTTTTACAATGTTTAAGTAACTAATAAAAGAAAGGAGAAAAAAATATGAACTACAAAGTAACAATAAAATCAGCAGAAGAATACATATTAGTAATAAAACAAATGTTTGATGAAGGAGCTAATTGGGATGGACAAAACCTAAATGATCCAATCAAAGAAAATAGATCATATTATTATGAAGATTACGGCGAAGAAACAATAGTAATAGTAGAAAATAACAGAATGTCATGTAATCACTATGATAATCTTTCAGAAGAAGAACAAGACAACATATATGACGCAATATCTTTCATAGAAAAAATAAATGAAAAAGTAAACCCACTAGTAATAGCACACTCAAAATGCGTATGCTGTGGAGGCAATGCAGAAATAAGAATAGAACAAAATGCATATATTATTAACTGTAGTAAAGGATGTGGCTATGGAGAAGAATTAAAAAACGCAGCAATAAAATGGAAAAATAAATACCACTATGAAATACCACAAAGCGAAGAAAAAATCCCAGGAAATCCAGAACCACCTAGAGAACCAGAAGCAGAAGCAACACAAGAATCAGAAACAATAGATAGAAATACACAAGCAAGTAGTACATTAGAAACTGCTGCTTCAAGAATTCGCATAAATCTACCGTGAGTAAACAGCTAACAACTCCTAAAAAAACAAATAAAAATTAATTAAAAAAACAAATATGCCAACAAAGAAAGAATTTCCATTCAAAATGGGCGCAGACCCAGAATTCAATCTAATGCTACAAAACCAAAAAGTAACAGCAGAAGACACAATTGAAGAAGTCATGGGTGACTTAAAAGGAGATCCAGAAGGAGGAGGATATGTAATAGGAAAATCAGGAGTATTCGGATGGGACGGTAACTCTTCAACAGGAGAAATTAGACCAACACCATCAAAATCACCACTAAAATTAACAGACAACATCGGAAAATTATTCGCTGCATTCATAAAAAGAACACAACTATTTGACATTTCAACAATGAGTCACAAAGGATCAGTAGGAGGACACATTCATCTAGAATTACCAAAACCATATGAACAAAACTCAAGTAAAATGCAAATGCTACACAAAAGAATGTGCGCATTCTACATTCCACTAATGATGGGAGAAAACAAATTAAACTTGAAAATAAGAATGAAAGAAAGTTACGGAAAACTAAATGACTACAGAGTAGAACAACACGGAGATAATTACACATATGAATTCAGAGTACCATCAGCAGAATGGCTAACATCACCAAAAATAGCATCATCAACAATAGCATATTTGGCAACTGTATTCTATGAAGCATTAAACAATCCAAAATCATTCGAAAAAATAGATTACATTCATACAACAGAAAAACAAGGCCAAGCATTACAAGAACTAGCATTAAGTGACTACACATTCTTAAGCAAGATGGTATTACAAAAAGCAAGACAATCAATAAAAAAATTCAAATACTATCCAATGTTCAAAGAACAAATCGAATACGCTCTTAAACCACATCTAATTGTTAGATATAAAGAAAAAGTAAACAACAACATAGCTGAAGGATGGGGATTAATAAAACTAAAAACACCTAGTAAAAAAGATTTACTAAATAAAAAATTGCTAACAGAAAAAGCAAAGAAAATAGACATGGACACAATGACAGACTTATTTTATATCCCACACAATGAAGATGCTAAAGTAGCAGATTTCGTAAGAGATATAAAACACAGAATGATTGCATTCAACTGGAAACTAAAAAACTTATATTACTTCTTTGGTCTAAAAAAAGGAGTAGAAGATTTAGTAGCAATGAACAAAAATCTAGAACCAGTATGTGGATTCGAAAGACAATGTAAAAATCTTAGTGACGTAGATACAATCAAAGAAACATTCTACAGAATGACAAAAAAATTCAATCAACATTCAAACAAAGCATCAAACAAAAAACCAGAACAAGAAATCATGATAGGAATCCCATATGGAATGAGAATTGAAGGAGAGAACAAACAACTAATTGAATTACTATACAATATAGAAAAAGGAATTCTAAAACCACACAAATTAAACTTCAAAGGAATAATAAATGACAGACTAGATCCAAAAGGAAAAATATTTCAACTGAACATGAATAATCCAAAATCAAGAGCAAACATCAGACTATCAGAAAGCAGAGAACAAAATGCAAGACAAAATCTAGAAGAAGTATTAAGAGAAGAAACAGCAGATCAAGCGCTAGAGGGAGGTTCTACACATAGATATTCCAATCAACCAAACCATGCCAGAATACATGCAGGACACTTTTATAGAGATGGTGCAACAGACTAAATAAATAATAAAGAAAGGAAAAAATATGTGTGGAATAATAGGAGCAATAAACACAGAAAAACAAAATGTAAACCAATGGATGCAAGACCAATATCAAGACCAAAGAGAAAGAGGAACCGAAGGATTCGGTTTAATCTTCATTAAAAATGATGGAACATATGAAGTTAAAAGAGCAACCCACGAAACACAAGCAATAATTGACTTAAATCTAAACAAATCAAAAATAATCCTAATGCATCATAGAAATCCAACAAGCTCAGACAATAAAATGAATCAAACACATCCAATTCTAGTAAATGATTCATCACTGGAATACAAATACCTTATATTACATAACGGAGTAATATCTAACGATAATAAATTAAAAAAAAGACATGAAGAATTAGGATTTGTCTATAACACAAGATATGACTGCGAAGTTAATTATGAAAAATTCAATGACTCAGAAGCTTTAGCTATTGAAATAGCACTATTCATTGAAAAAGAAATAAAAACACCAATAATAGAAGGATCAGCAGCATTCATAGGATTACAAATAAACAAAAAAACAAATAAAGTAGAAGAAATATTCTTCGGAAGAAATGATAGAAACCCAATCAACATGTCAAAAACAAGGGGAAGGCTAAGACTAAGCAGTGAAGGTGAAGGCACAGAAGTAAAATCAGACATGTTATATTCATGTAATCTAAAAGACTTGAAACTCTCAAGTAGAAAAATGATATTTGCAAAAGAAGAAAAAAAAGAAATAAAAACATACGAAACAGACAAATACAGAGATCATGGATCAAATAATTACTGGGATTATTATAAAACACCAAAATCAAACTTGAACAATTCAAACAATGACAAAGAAGATATAGACACACCACCAGAAACAGCAACAGTAGAAGAAATAGAAGAAGAAGAAGAAGAAAAAGATACATTATCAGAAGATATTGAAGACATAATAATAGACGGAGGAAATGAAATAACAGAATTAATTGAAGCATTCGGAAAAGGACTAGACCTAAAAGAAACAGTATTTGTAACTGAACCGAAGAACTACGTAAAACGAATCATAACAATAATGTATGAAATGAGAAAGAAAAGTCAAGATCTACATGCAAATAAATTAATGAATGAATCAAAAGCATTAGCAACAAGAAACATACAAGAATACAACGACAGGAAGAAAGAAGAAGAAAAGAAAGAAGAAGAAAAAAAAGAAGAGGAAAAAAATAAAACATAAACAAAATATATGTATCCAACAAAAGAAAAAATACTGAAAAGACTACCACCAATAAAAAGATACGCACTGAAATTCATAAAATCATGGGAAGGAAATTGGAAACTAAGTAAAAACTCAGAAATGAAAAAATTCGAATCACTGCAATACATGTTAAAAAACTTAGGAAATATATATGACAAACCAGTAAGAGTAAAATACATAAGAGAAAATTCAAGTGCATACTATAACACAGGAAACAGAACAATATATCTCAACAAACCATTATCAATAATAAGTGCACTACATGAATTTGCTCACCATATATTTGGAAACAGCGAACTCCAAGCCTGCAGATGGTCCATATCGATATTCTCAAAAGCATTTCCAAAAGCATATGATAAATTACAATGGAAGGGTCACATGTTAATTAAAAGAAAAAGACTATGACAAATCAAAAAGAAACAATGATCTTTAAAATACCCAAAAGCAGTATAAATGCAGAATTCAGTAAATACAAAAATGGAAACTGGAATATGCAAATCATAAACATGAGAACCAGAGAAAAGAAAACAATTGAACGAAGCATGAATCAAGCAATGATGATAAAAATAATGAAAGAATTAGTAAAGAATCCAACAGAATCGAATGCAAAAAACAGCTTCGAAATAAATTACGTAATCTTAAAGTTAAAGGTCGAAGGATATAAATTAAAAACTAAAACAAAAAACAAATGCCTACATTCGAAATCGGACTAAAAAGGATAGAATATGGTCACACTATTATAAAAGCCAGAGATGAAAAAGAAGCAAAACAAAAAGTAGACCAAAATCAACTAGGCAAACCCATATTCTATCCAGGAAATGATATCATAAAACTTGATATCAAAAAGCAAAATCAAAACGAAATTATTAATTAGTAAGAGCTTAAGCTCGAAAGGAACATAATTATGCCCAACACAGAAGTAAAAACACTAACAAACATCGTAGACAAAGTAAGAAAACAAGCACGAAACATTTTAAGAGCAAAGAAAATCAACTCAATTAAAACACGTTTAGTAGATCTAACAATCAAATTAAACAAATTACCAAGAAATGTTAAAAGTGCAGAAAAAAGTGTAGCAATAGCAGAATACAAATTATCAAAACTAGACGAAGCAGATCCAGATTACGATAGAAAAAAAGAAGAAAATGAAGAGAATGTTAAAGCATGCCAAAACGACCTAGAAAACGTAAAGAAAGCAATAGAAAATCAAACAAAAGAAACACAGGAAAAAATCGACAAAGCAACTCAAGGTATCCTTGATTGGGAAACAGGTGAAAGTAAGGTAAATATGAATGAACTAACAGAACTAGCAGACAAACTACTATTAGGAGAAATCAACTAACTACAACTAAATATTAATAAACCAGACCAAGCCCCTCAGTCGAAAGACTGGGGGGCTTTTTTTGTGCTGCTCACTTACCCACTAACCCACTTACCCACTCACCCACCACACCAATACCACTTACACACTGATCCTTGGAAATGGGGTTCAGGGTTTTCGTTTTTTCACAAAAACAAAATCATCACCCATACAGGCGATGACATTGCCCAGCCTTAGTTCTTTTTATAAAGCATAGAGTAGGAATTTCCTAGCCTAAGCCATTAAATCCTATCATGTTAGCCTTATTAAAAACTAATTCTAGTAAACTAGAGAAGAGGACTGAAACCAATATGGCTGAGCTCTATTATTTTTTGAGTTTGTTCTCATTCCATAATCTCAACCCTATTCTAGTATTATTAATAAAATACCAAAAGTTCTTAACTGTGTCAAATGCTATTTATATTTCTTATAACAATCCATACTGCAATTGCGTTCAATCGATCCGTGTAAATTACATAATTGTCTACAGCCCTGATACTTAGCTTCTTTCATGCTTCCAATGATTAAAAGACATGCTATTGATAATGCTATTACTACTCCTATAGCTATTCCAATTTTCACTTGTGTTTTCATATTTTTATTTAATATTTATCTAAACCATTTATAGTACTCCATCTGTTCTTTTCCTTCGTGGATTATTTCAATTGGTAGGTCATTTGATATTCTATGAATCTGCCACATGATTCTGCCCGTTCTTCCATTTCCATCTTCAAACGGATGAATATCTTCGAACTTTACATGAATTTTTTTACAATAATTTTCTTTATCTAAAACATTACCAAGTATCTTTGGAAGCATATCAACACAAATACGTGCTAGGTCTAAGTCAATTATTGTTTCATGAATAAACTTTTTATGTTTACCTCCAATCCAAACATCACAAGTTCTAACCTTACCAGCAATATCAGGTCTGAGCCTTCTCATTAGCATATTATGAATTTTTAATATGTAATTTGGCAATAGAACTTCGTCTTTATTCTTATAAGCATAACGCCAAGCACGACAAGCGTCTTCCATGGCTTCCTCTGATCGCTCATCTTCAATGTAATTGCTTTGTCTTAAAAAATCTTTAATTTTCTGCTTGTCTTCAGCTTTCATTTAATCTTTTAATTTTTCCATTATTCTTAGAGTATTTAATATGTCTGCCTTAGCGTCATGTGTCTCACCAATAAATTCCATATCTAATGCTTCTAGGAATCTATCAACTCTAGCACCAATCATTTTACCGCGACACGCCATCTGCCAAATAGCAATTGACTTCAAATCTAATGTCTTAAAACCGAATGGCCATGTCCTATCAAGCTTTTTATATTGCTCTTTAAGAAATGGAATATCAAAGTATGAACCCCAAGAGGATAAACATTGTACCTCTTTTGCGAATTTTTCAAATCTATCAAGGACAATGTGCAATTCATCTGCCTTTTCCAGCGTCTCTTCAGAAATTCCATTAACTTCCATGGCTTCTTTGTTCCTGTGATCGTCCAGTGGTTTAATAAATGAACCGAATACGTCTAAAACTTTCATCTCATTGGTCAATAAAACTGCTCCAATCTGGATTATGGACCCAACTTCTGGATCAATATCAGTCGTTTCTAGATCAATAGCTCCAAAAGCGAATGGTAATTGGAATTTTTTTGTCCTATTCTTCATATCTTTATGTATCTTACTTTTATTTTACGACCTCTTGTCTCTTGTTTTTCACTCATTAATTCTTTTTCTATCTGTTTTTTTCTTCTTCTAATGCGACCTTTGACTCTTATGTTAGCTAAGTATTCACCATATCTAACTGGATCATTTTTTAATGCCATATAAGCAACTTTTTTCTTAGCTTTAACTTCAGGACGTTGATTATATTCTATTAAATATATTCTTTGTCGAGCTTTAACACTCTCTTTATTTCTTTCAAACCAGCGTCTGGTAGCTTTTATTCCTAATAATCTTCTCTCTTCTGGGGTTCTGATGGTACAAGAAATAGCCCAACATTCCATACAACGAAGTGATCCTGGTGATATTTTTTTGCCACAATCTTTGCATCTGTTAACTGGTCTTAGAGCATCTCGCTTCTCCTTCATTTCTGTTCTATTCCTTTGACCTATAGAACAAACTTCTTCCTTGCTAAGATAAAGTCTTAGTATCTGTCTGATTCGTTCCCTGCTAAGAAAAAATCTTTTAGCAATTTCAGCTTGCATTACATGACCATCAGAAAATAATGATACTATTTCTATATGTTTTTTCTTCATATTATTTTTTCTTCGACTCAAGATAATTAGTTAAAACTTTATTGAGTCTTCTTATATCTTTATCAGATAGAATTACATCACTAAAACAAATTTCTTTGAAACGCCAAAGTGATTTGATTATACTCCATAATCCTTTTGGTCTATCATTGAAATAAATACTAAGGTCTGGACTATTTTTATCTCGAATAACCTCAAGGTAGTGTGACCCATGACATTGACATTCAAATAAAACAGTTTCAGTCTTATCAAATTTTTTATCAATATTTGGTTGCATATTTTTTTTTATTCCTTTTTTTTAGTAAAAGTTTTTCTGTGACATTTAACACAAAGTGTTCTACCATTTTTTATATCCCATATTGAACTAATTTTATATCTAATATTCTCTTTCCCCACCGTTGAGCTTCTTCACGACTTTCAAACCAAATGTCCCAAACCCCACAACCATATCTTGAATTCATTCTATCCTGTACTTCATAAATTTCATTATTAATTTTTACCTTAACTCCAAACATATAACAATTATTAGCAACAATTCCTTTCTTAACTGATATCCCACTAGCTGTAATAAATGGACTAGAATCAGTTTGATCGACTGTCGAAGAATATCCATAAATAACTTGATCAATTAAATCTTCACCTAAAATTTCTTCACTATCTTCTTCTTCCTCTTCTACGAATATTACTTTCTCAACTTCAATTACTACTTCTTCAACTTCTTCAACTTCTTCAACTTCTTCAACTTCTTCAACTTCTTCAACTTCTTGTTCGATGGGTTCAGGGTAGGCTACTTCACTTTTTCCTGATAGTAATACTGCTATTGTTAAAACTATGATAGCCGACAGTACAGAAGAGACAATAAGTATATTTTTTTTAGTTTCTAATTTCATATATTTATAGAGATGGAAAAGCGGAAGACTAATAGCCTCCCGCCAACCAATAATTAGGCTTCAGTACTTTCACCTTCGTCAGTAGCTTCTTCTTCGCTACCTTCGTCAGCTTTGTCTTCACCCTCGTCAGTAGCTTCGTCACTAACAGCTTCTTCGCTGTCAGAACCTTCAGCAATACCTTCTGGAGCTTCTTCTAAACCTTCGTCAAATTTCATAGACATAAAGTTTAATAATAAGACTATATATAATCTAGAGCATTTACTACTCTACATTAGCTTGATCTATTTTCTCACTATACACTTTTTCGCTCTGTGCTGCTCTCTGTGAAGCTTCAGGACCATTAAGGGTACTATTTACGTCTTGAGAGCTTTTCTCGTCGTTACGAGCTAAAAACTTATCAATCATTTTTTCATATTCACCTAAAGCAATATCTAGATCAGCAGGTTTATATTCTCCACCAATGACCATGTAGCTTGATAACTTATCCTTATTACTACTATCAACATGTAATCGAGTGGCGAATACTGCCCATCCTTTTTCTTTAACAACATTGTTAATCAAATTTTTAACTGCTACCTCATTTGGGTCAACTTCTGATTTTTTTCCCTGAAAGATTTTGTTTAATAGTTTCATATTTTTTTTAGTTTTTAAACTTCGTAAATATATTTAGCGTCTAGATGGTCTATCTCATGTTGAAATACTTTTGACTCATGACCACTAAACTCTTCAGTTATCATTTCGCTGATACTTCCATCACCTGTCATAGTATTATAATTTACTGTTATTTTATTCCACCTTTGGACCATAATTGGTTTAAGATCTGGAAATGTTAAACAGCCTTCTTCACTATCAACTGTGTGTTGAGTATGTCTAGTTATTACTGGATTGATTATTATCTTCTCACTTTTAGTAACAAAGAAACGTAGAGAATCTTGAATCTCAATCTGTGAGTGAGCTAAAGCCTCAGCTCCAGGATAGATTCCTCTCTTAGTGTAACACAAGTTATATAGAATATAAGCTTCGTCAATTAGTCTTTCCATATCTGATTCCAAGACTGGCCTACTAACTTTTTTATGTGGGTCGACATACCTAGCCAGATATTGTTTTCTGCCTTTGGTGTCTTCTGGTTTTATTTCTTCTTTAGACTTCATTATTACTTTTCATTTAATTTTTAAAATAATTCACTAAAACATTAGCAGGAGGGATTATGGTTTCCCTCAAAACGTGGTTCAATACAGCTTTTATTTCTGAGACACTACAGCCCACTGTAGCAATCTGGGTTTTTCCATGAACATGGAAATCTTACCCGAAAACACATCACCTATGCACCGAACTGCAGGTACAGCACAAGAGTGTATGAATAGTGTTTGTCTGATTCAGTTGTTGCAGACATACGGTTGGCAATACATTTTACATTAAGTATGGTTTTTCACGTTTACCAGTACTAAGCCAATCCTGTGGCCTTTCCTAATACCTTAGCCCCTTGCCAGAGCTTATTCAGTCACTGCTAACATTTTAATGAACTAATTATTTACTTGAAGTAGCGGGCAGGGATTTGCCGAGATGGGGTGGACAACGCTTACCAAGTCCCCTGTAAGCTTTCTCCGTTGTTACTCGTATAGTCACCCTGCATGCTGATTGGACTCACCCCAATCGTCTCTTGCGACAAGCGTTACCTATTTCCGCCACCGCTACTTTTAACAAACAATTCTATGATAAAGGTATTATACACCCAAACTGAAAACTTGTCAAGCCTTTACTGTGGATAACTATCTGACACCCATAGCTTACAATGACAAATTTCTTTCTCACGCTTATCTTTACAAGGACACATAGTATCTGCTGACCATTGTCCTGGCGGAACACAAGGACACTGACCCTTAGTTATCTTTAGTCGTCTTCGAATATTATTTATTATTTTTAGGTCTGGATTTAGTTTCATCTTAGGTCGTCATAAGTAGTAGTAATAATTTTAGCAGCTAAGCTGGCTCGCTTTTTCCAGTTAGGTTCATTCTTGATTTGTTCTTTAATTGATTCAATTTTATCATCAATACTTGGAAGTGATGGTGCTATTTGGTTTTTTATATTATCAATCTGAAGATTAATAATCTCGTCAATGACATCACTCTTAATCTCTAGGTCTTCAAGTTGTGATCGTAATAAATCTGTGTCCATATTGTTAATTCTTGTTTAATTCTCTTTCCGCTTTATCTCTATAATATCCCCATACAGCAACTAATCTCCATCCGACTCTTTTCAAATCTTTCTTCATTAATTTTCTAGCAAGTTTATTTACTTTGTCCATATTATTTAATTGGTGTTACTTTAACATATTCTTCTTTTTTAGTATTTGGTTCAAGAACAATTAACTGTCTCCCGTTTTTTCTTATCTTAAAATCTCCATGCGTTGTATAAATTATTTTATCACCTAGATTAAAATCATTTCGTAATTGTATTTGCTGAGTAGCTTCTAAATAAAGTTTTTTGAAAATATCAGGAGTTAATGTTCCGTTTTTCATATTTATTTCTTAAGAATAAATTTAACGGCTTCTGGAAACTCCATACCGTAAAGCTTCCTAACTAAGTCTATCAGACTTCCGCCTTCACCACAACCGAAACAATGATATTTTTTAGTTTCTTTGTTGATACAAAATGAAGGAGTCTTCTCTTGGTGAAATGGACATAACGCCCAGTCACGATTATGATCGTGTCGTGTAATCTCAATATGCTCAGAGTAATCTTCTTCCATGGCTAATTGAATCTCACCATCATCAATCCAGTTTGAATTATATCTTGGAGTAATCCAACTACTAATCTCTCGTTTATTTCTTGTAAATTGTTTAACAGTTGATTCAGCTAAATCTTTGATAACATCTGCAAACCATGGTTCACAATCTTTAACAACATTGCTCCAAGTAAATATTTTTTTCTCTAACTCGATTTGTTCCTTTCTAAGATAAGTCAATCTACTTTCTTTAACCCAATCTGATTCTTGCTCAGTAACACTTTGGATAAAGTCTTTCCTTTGATCCTTGAGTTCTTTTTTATGTTTTTCTATTTGAAGTCTGACGGTTTCAACGACCATGGTATTATAATATTATTTTCTAATATGAACTTCATATACGGGCAATCACCAGTTATTCTATTTTTCAACATCTTCAGAATACTTTTGTCAGTAAGAATCTCAATATCTCTTCCTTCAGAAGATTTAATTTTCTTTGTTTGTCTTGTCACTGAAAAAACGAAATCAGCATTTTGATAAATTCCAGAACTCTCAGCTATGTCTTGCATTTCAACTTCTCGGCCTTGAACCTTTTTAACATGAGCAATTAGGAATACTGCTATTTCTAGTTCTATAGCCATTGTTTTTAACTCCATACAAATATTTCTAAGAATCATTCTATGCTGATCTGAAGTTTTAGTTGTTGTTGGTGTTAGAAAATCTATATGATCAATAAATACAAGTTTAGTTCCATGCTTATCAACACCCTCTTTAATTTTTTCTTTAATCCAACTAAGATTACCAGTTGTATTTCTCTTTGGTGTAAATATTAAAAAGTTTTCACTTTTTTCCATTTCCATTTCTTTAAATTTTGCATAAAGATTATCAATCACAACTTCAAAGGTAAACCAGATACTTGGGAATACTGCTTTTGATAAATTTACGCTAACATTCTGAAAAAAGGTAGTCTTGCCATGACCTGAAAGTCCAGTAGCAATTACCAAGTCACCTTCTCTGACACCACCAAGCATGACATCATCAAAAATATCATAACCAATTGGAACTGGTTGTGTATACTCTCCTTGGTTTTTGGCTGCATCTCTGATATGAACAACCTTGTCATCAAAAATTTTTTGCTTGTATATCTCTAGCGCTGATAATTTCATACTTTTAAATATTTTTTATTATCATAATATTCATCTTCTGATACAAGTTTTTTGACAAACTCATCTCTACCTTTATTATCTTTGAATTTTATATCACCAGATAAATCTCTGTAAAGATTTTCATTAATTCTATAAACCTCAATACCACTAACTGAGTAGAACAAATCATTATCAGTAGAATTTTCTATGAATGAAAATCGAGGAGTCAATAAAGCCTGAAGACGTAGACAATAATAATTCTTTCTTGCATTCCAAGCTAATATTCCTTCACCAAATTCTCTATCAGTCAAACGAAATGTTTTTTCTTTAGTATAATAGATTTCTTTCATATTAAGTTCCAATTACTATATCGCTTTTATTTAATCTTGATAAGTCTTCATCAATATATTTTCCAACAGTTTCTAGAGTCCACTTGAAATCAGCATTGATCACTAAATATTTCATAACCTCGCCAATTCTATTCATATCATAACTATCAATCATACTAGCTGCTTTATTATTTCTAACTATAAATTGTTGTTGGTGATCTTTATTTTTAAATTTTACTTCTTTTGCTTTCGCGAAGAGACCAATTATCTGGACATGCTTTTTTGGATCCTTAAACAGATCTGGAATGACCTCAATATCTGGAGTGGCGCTTGGCGCCACAATTCCTTTACTTTCCTTTACTTTACTTTCCTTTACTTTACTTTGTGGGTTTTCACCTGTAGAAACCTCACCTGACTGGGGTTTATCTTCGTAGAAACTAGGTTTGACTGGGGTTTCTACACGTCGATTCTTGTAAACATCAGCTATTCCATCAACAAAATTTTTAGACCAAATAATTTTTTGGTGCCATAATTCAGGATCAATTGCCTCGATTTCAGATAATAAGTCAAGTATATCTACACAGGTTTGCTCGTCCGTAAAGGTTTTAGCCTGTAGAAACCTCTGTGTAGCCACGTTTCTACAGTCGATAAAATGACCCTCTTTACTACCTAATTCTTCTAATAATTTAAACCAAAATGAATAACCAATTTCTTTATATTGCTGTTCAAGAATAAAAATGGTTTGTCCGTGTTTACAGTTGTGTGGAAAATAATCTACAGTTTGTTTCCTTGGTCTACTCATATTTTTTTCATATAATTAAAAAAATCCTTAGAGGATACCTACCGCCAATGGCCTATCAGAGCCACCGCCTTAACAAGGCAAAAGCCAGGTAAGGTCGTAGTAAGTATCCTGTAAGGACTTTTAATTATTCCTGATAGTTTTGGCATATTTATAATTCATATTTATTAACGCAGAGGTATTATACACTAAATAAAAAACGCTGTCAACATAAGCCTGTGGATAACTTTATTTTATCTATTTAGATTTCTTAGCTGCTGCTGCTTTTTCTGCTTCAAAATAGTGTGGATTCTTGTATACATTGTTGATTTGAGCCTTTAATGCCCTAATAATGGTCATAAAGTTCTTTGGCTCAATTGATACTAATCCCTGCCAAAACTGTTGTTCAGCTTCTCTTAATGCGTCATTAAGATGAAATTTAAAATAGCCGACTTTCCTATCTCCTTCGATTTGATAATCGATACGTTCCATTCTGAACTTAAGAGATATTAGCGTAGCGGCTAATGTTAGATCTTTGGTTGAATAAATTTCATTTTCTTCTTTCATGATATTTTCATTTAATATTAAGCTTCATTTAAGATTATACCATAAGTTACATTTTTTTGTCCACAGATAGACGCTTGACAAGTTTTCAGTATGGGTGTATAATACCTCTGAAGCTCGAAAGTTGTTTATTAATGGTGGGGGATAACTCGTGATCTTAGGGCTTAAGACCTTTGATCTACCGAACATCGGAAAGCTACCGCTCTTGTCCCCGCTCCATTAGTAAACAAAAGTCGAAATATTAGTTAAATTATTAAATGAAAACTATGAAGAAATTAAGAAACAAAAACAGTTTACTTGCTAGAATAGTAGATGCTGTTAAACGAGGAGAAAAATTAACTTATAGTGAGATGGCTAAAGAGTTTGACGTAACTAAAAGTAGAATTGGTTCAACATTAGTAACCCTAAGAAAAAAGGGTTATTTCTTTTTTTCAATTGGAGCAATTCGTGATCCAAGAGGAATAAAAAGTAAAGAAGGAATAATTGTTGATATTAAAGAAAAAGGAAATTACTACAAACAAGCTAGAAAAGAACAACGAACACAACTAGACACTAGACTTGAAAATACTTTTGGTATGATTGAGGCCGCTCTATTTAACTTTCCAGAATTAACTGAAGAGGTTAGAGAAGATGTTGAGAATCTTTATATGAAAGTACTAATGGGAAAAAAAGGAATAGCCAAAATGCAAATTGGAAAAGCAGAAGAACCAAAAGAAAAATTATTCTTTAAGAAAAAATAATTATAAACAAAAAATGCAAATTGAAGAAATTGATGTTAAGAAAATTAAACCAGATTCAAATCAACCACGTAAATCTTTTGACTTAGAAAAGATTAAAGGAATAGCACAGTCGATTAAAACTGAAGGAGTTATTAATCCTATTGAGATTGATAAGGATCATGTAATCATTACTGGTGAAATGCGTTGGAGAGCATCTAAGGAAGCTGAATTAAAAACTATTCCATGTAAAATCATAGACATCAGTAAAAGTGAACGTTTCAGACGACAGGTGATTGAAAACATTCATCACAACACAATGAGTGATTGGGATACGGCTGTGGCTTTACAGAAATTATTAAGAGTGTTTGGACCAAGCACTCAAAGAACTTATAAGGGTGGTAGTCAAGACAAGGGTATAACTTGGCTTTCAATTAGTTTAGGAAGATCTCGCTATTACATTCAAAGTCATCTAGAACTAACCAATGCCTCTAAAAAAGTTCAAGAAGCAATTCAGAAAAAGAAAATAAAATTAGCAGTAGTCGATGAATTAAGATATACTCCAAAGGAACATAAAGAAGAATTAGAAAACAGAATAGTAAAAGGAGAATTTAATAATAGTGGTAGTCGCACTCTTAGGAGAATTGGAAAAGTAATAACTCAGTTTCCAGAAAAAGCTGATAAAATTTTGAAGGAAGATTATTCTAAAGACACCATGGAATCTGCTACTGATAAAATTGATAGAATTGTTCCAGAATTTTCTGAGACTCCAGTTAGAGACGCTTTTGCTAAAGGCAGAAAACCACCAGAAGAATTATATAGTCTAACATCTAAAGTAACTAGTTGGTTAGAAGAACATCAACCAGAAAATGTTGGAACATTCTTTCTTTATGATGTAATTGAAGATCTAGTAATGACTAAACAAATGATGGAATCCTGGCTTAAGGATTCTAAATCAGTGAAGAGATTAAAAGATAAAAATGTAATTACTATAAAAAAATAATATGACATCATTTTATTTAACAATGAATAGGTTCATAATCTCACTAACATGTAATACTGACTACACTAAATATATTCCAGAAATAAAAGAGTTTAGAAAGTTTTACACTATAGGAGATATTGAAGACTATCTTAAAGATTCAAACCAATGTATGAACGAACACAACCTAAAGCTTCCATTATGAATAAATTTGAAAGAAAAAAACCATTAGTTAGTATAGTTATTCCAAGTTGGTTTGAGAAAAATCAAGATGGTAAATATGGTAAGAATGAAACTTTCATATTAGCACAGCATTGCTTGAGAAAATTAATTGAGAATACTGATAAAGAAAAAATAGAATTGATAATTATTGACAATGGTAGTACATTAGGATTGGAAGAAACAGATGAACATACATCAACAGAAGCATATTGGTTAACTGCAGATATATTAATTAGGAATTCTGAAAACTTAGGGTTTGGACCAGCAGTAAACCAAGGAATAGCTTTAGCTAGAGGTGAGTATATTGTCCAAATGAATAATGATATAATTTGTCTTCCAAAATGGTTAGACGCTATATTGGAAACATTCGAACATAAGGAATTAGATCCTCCAGTTGGAATGGTAATGCCAAATCTAATTAAAAAAGAATATCAGAAAGATTGTTTAAATGAAAAAGGACGACTAGATATTTATAAAGTATTAGATTTAAAATTAGAAGATTTAGTGTTACGTAATGCTGGTATATATGAGAAACATGCCCAGTTTGGGAGCTTATGGTGCATTAAGAAAGAGTTAGCAGATAAACTGATAGAACAAGATGGATTCTTTTTTGACCCTCAATTTTTGTGTGGTTTTCAGGAAGATAGAGATATTTATCAAAGGATATACAAAATGAATTATGAAACATGGAGGACAAATAATACAAGAGTGGGGCATGTTGGAAATTTAACAATTTCTAAGATTGAAGATAAAAGACAATACACTGATACTAATAGGGAAAAATTTAAGAAAAAATGGAATGTGAAATAAGCTGATTAGTAGAAGACCGTAACTTGTGGTATAATATGGTTATAATTAAATAACTACAATAATTATGACTAAGAAATGTACTGAATGTAATAAATCTAAGCTAATAGATCAATTTTATAGAAATATTAATGTAAAAGATGGTTACTTAAATCAATGTAAAAAATGTGTCTTAAAAAAAGAAAAAGTATTTAGAGAAAATAATAAAGAAAAAATATCACAACAAGGTAAAAGATGGCGAGAGAATAACAAAGAAATAAAGAAAAAAATGGATAAAAAATATTCACAAACAGAACAAGGAAAGAAATCACATAGAAAATCTAGATTGAAGTGGATTAAAAATAATCCTGAAAAAAATATAGAAGCAAAAAGAAAATGGAAAAAAAATAACAAAGAATGGAGAAAAGAGTACTACGAAAGAACTAAGGAAAAACAAATACAAAAAAATCTAGAAAGAAGGAGAAATAGTATTCACCTTAGACTAAGACATCGTGTTTCTGGTCTAATAAGGCATAGACTTAAGAAACGATTATCCTCTAAAGAGGGTAAGTCAACTTTTGACTTCTTACCCTACACCTTAGAGGAACTAATCAAACACTTAGAAAAACAATTCACTAAAGGAATGACTTGGGACAACTACGGAAAGTGGCACATTGATCATATTAGACCAGACTGTAGTTTTAATTACAAGTCAGTTGAAGACAAAGAATTCCAAGAATGCTGGGCACTAAAAAATCTTCAGCCGCTGTGGGCGAAAGATAATTGGAGTAAAAATAAATATGACTAAAGACAAAGAAAATTATCTTAATCTAATATTGGACACAATAGTAAGATTGTCAGATTCAAAATATAGAGCTGGTGATAAAGAACATGGTGGCGATCTACGCGACCTGACAGCTGAACAGCTTGTTGATAATATGATTGATGAAGCTATTGATCAATTAATCTATGCATTAACATTAAAATATAAATTGATTAGTCCTACACTTAAAAAAGCTGAATACAGAGAAGACTTACCTAAAATAATTAAATAACCAAGTAGAACATGAATACAAATAAATTTGTTTCGCTGAATGAATTAGCGAAAAAATTAAAACTTAATAAATCAACATTAACATATTACGCTAGTCTTGGAGTAATTACTCCAATTACAGTTGTTGGAAGGATGCAATTGTTTAATAAGAATGATGTGTTGAAACAACTTGCAAAAGTCAAAGAAGAACAAAAAAAAGGAAAAACATTAAAACAAATTGGAAAGGAGTAAAAATGAAAATTATCTATGATCCATCTAAATATCATAAGTTTGCTTTTGAATATGAATGGTCAATGGATACTTTAGAGTTCTGTCGTTGGCTTAAGGAGGACGTTGGTTGGAAAAATTTTGGTTACTTTGAAAAGAAGTGGCGTTTTAGTGATGTAAGTATTATTGATAAAATTAAAACAAAGTACCCAAATATTGAGATAGACACATCAATGGATTCAGTAGTAAGAAGCCTTGACCTTGAAAAGCAAGCTGATCAATTGATTGTTGAAAATGCGAATGCTCTTAAGAAGAAAACAGATTCTGATATTCAGATAACTGGAATAAAGGGAGAACTTAAACCATACCAAAAAGTTGGAGTCGAGTTCTTCATGAATAATAAAGGTAGAGCAATACTTGGAGACACAATGGGGTTAGGAAAAACCCTACAAAGCTTGGCATATGTAGTTCAATCAAAATCAATAAAGACTCTAGTGATTAGTCCATCTAGTGTAAAATATGCCTGGGTAAATGAAACCGAGAAATGGACCAAATTAAAACCATTTGTATTTTCATCAAAAGTTAAAAAAGACTTGAACGAATTATTAAAGATAATCGATAACTACGATGTCTTCATCATTAATTATGATATCTTGAAATCATTCTATAAGGTATTAATTAATATTAGATGGGACTTACTAATTCTAGATGAGTTCCACTACATAAAAAATAATTCTGCTCAACGAACTAAGATAGTAAAGGACATTGCTAAAAGAATACCATCACGAATACTACTCTCTGGAACACCACTCTTATCACGGCCTGTTGAATTATTTAATGGATTGCAATTGATGGATCCAATAGTTTGGAATAATTGGTATGACTTTACAAAGAAATATTGTCAAGGTCATCATGGGCAGTGGGGTTGGGATGCACGTGGTGCGTCTAATATTTCTGAACTACAATCTAGGATAAGTAGATACTTTCTTCGTAGGACTAAGGAGGATGTACTTCCTGAACTACCACCGAAGAATTTCATTGACCTTCCAGTTGAGTTAGATAGTGAGTCGAAGTTTAGTTATGAATTAGCTGTTAGTTCTTTTATTGAATATCTTAAAGAAGTTAAGGATAAAAATGATAAGGAAATAAAAAAGACATTGCAAGCTGAAAAATTAGTTAGACTAGGTGAATTGAGAAAACTAGCAAGCCAAGGAAAAGTTAAGATGGCTGAAGAAGTTATAAGTAATATAATTGATAGTGGAGAAAAGGTAGTAGTCTTCTCATGCTATAATGAACCGCTAGAGTATCTTCAAGAGAAGTTTAAAGATAAATCTGTTATGCTTACTGGAAAGACTCCTGAGCTAATACGACAGAAGACAATTGACTTATTTCAGACTGATGATAAGGTTCAGATATTTCTAGGTGGTATGAAGAGTGCTGGAGTTGGTATCACACTTACTGCTGCGTCTAATGTGCTATTCATAGATTATAGCTTTGTGCCAGCCGATCATAAACAAAGCGCCGACAGGATACATCGAATAGGTCAAACAGCAGAATCAATTAATATCTATCAACTTTATGCTAAAGATACGATTGATGAAAAAATGGTAGAAATGTTAGCCAATAAACAAGAAATCTTTGACCAATTATTTGAAGAAGGTGGAGCTAAGAAAAAGACAAGTGGAAGCATTGTTAATGACTTGATAAAAGACTTTGAAAGGTAGTTTGTAGACGATTGTCCGAATTCAAGTTTTAATTATACTTCTACAAATAACAAAGAGTTTAAAAAGTCATGGGCTCTAAAAAATCTTCAGCCATTATGGGCTAAAGATAATCTAAGTAAAGGATCAAAGTTATCCACAAATTAGCACTTGACAAGCTTTCAGTTTAGGTGTATAATACCATTAATACATAAAATAAACATAATCCAATGCCTACTAAAAAGAAAAAAACTATAAAAACAGTTCCTAAGAAAAGGTTGAAGAGGTCCAAAAAATGGAATAATAAAGATAAGATGAATAAGCAAAAGGAGTATAAAAATTACATTGAAAAGCAATTCAATAAGGCAAAAGAAGTAGTAATAATAGATTTCGTCAAATTAGAATTTAATTATATAGATCAACCAAGAGAACAAAGATATGGAGACATGGTATTCAGTATCAGGTTTGTAAAACCATACAGAAGAGCATACATTCATATATATCCAGCATCATATGATCTTTATAAACAAAACCGATTCGAAGATTTAGATAGAGCTGTCATTCATGAATTATGTCATATTCATACAACTCCACTTACTGAATTAGCTCAAGACAGGTATGTTACTGAGAAAGAAATAAAAGAAACAAACGAGGAATTAACTGAGTTAATTTGTGAATATATAGTTCGTTCACTACATAACAAAAGGTCGAAAAAACTAAAAGCTAAAGACTAATAACTAATAACTACAAAAAATTATGTCAGACATTTTTAACGACAAAAACAAAGTTACTGGTTCTTTTTGGAAGTACTCTACTATTGGTGATGAAGTTGAAGGTACCTTAGTAGGTAAATCACAAAAACCAGACAATTTTAAGCCAGGTCAAAAACAATGGGTATATGAACTTCTTACTGCAGAAGGTGATATCGTTCTTATCGGTGGTAAACCTGGAATCGATCTACAAATGAAACATGTAAGATTTGGTCAAATAGTTGGCCTTAGATTTGTTTCAGAAAAAGAAAACAAGACTCCTGGATACGACGCTACTAAAGTCGTCCAGATTTTTGCTGATCCAAAAATTGTAAACGCAGACTGGCTAAAAGCCAACGAGGAAGCAAACATGCAACAAGAGATGAATGGTAGTGAAGAAGGAGAACCAACATACGAAGAAGTTGATGAAGGTTCACCAATCGATGAAGCTCTTGAAAACCTAGATAAGGGTGGAGGAGAAGATACAACTGCTAACCCATTACTAGATAAGATCAATGCATTGGCTGCTGAAAAATTAAAGATAGCTGATCCAGCTAAGGTTGGTAAAGCAGTTCAGGGAGTTACTGATATCGCATTCATCGAATCTAATTATCCTGAAATCTTAGAAGCACTAAACAAATTATAAAATGATATTGGCAATAGGTGATCTACATCTAAAAGAGAATCTGGGGTACGCTGATTATATTGATGATCGGCGTATTCCAGAACGCCAAGAAATATTAGATTTCATTGTTGAAAAATCTAAAGATTGTGAACATATTGTATTCTTAGGAGATCAGCTGAATGGGCGTAATAACTCAGCAGCTGTTATAAAAGAATTTGTTCAACTTGTTGAAAGGTTTGAAGACAAGAATGTATATATCTTGGCGGGAAATCATGAAAAGTTTGGCGATGGCCGAAGTGTGATTGATTTCCTCAGAGAAATTAAAGGTAAGAAGTGGCACATTGTTACTGATGATGTGAAGACATTAACAATTGATAAAAAAGTAATTGAGTTATGTCCATACTTTCATAAATCTGAATTGGGAACTGACGATAAAGAAGAAGCCACCAAATTATTAATGAAGAAGCTTACTGAAGGAGATATCCTATTTGCTCATCATGCCATTTCTAGTAGTAAAACTCATGACGTAGAAGTTGATATATTTGATGAGATTGTACTGCCTAGGAAAGAATTAGATAAAAGATATAAACTCACCGTTGCTGGACACATACATTCACCTCAAGAGAAAGACAATGTCATAGTGTCTGGAAGTATATTCAATAATGAGGTCGGAGAAGTTCAAAAGTATATCTGGAAGATAGACACGGAGACAATGAAGCATGAACAGATCAAGTTACCTGGCAGAGCAATCTATAAACTAGAAGACCCGACCGACAAAGAACTGACAGCAATAAAAAAAGATAGCATAGTAAAAGTAATCATCACTAAAAAGCTTTCAACTGTAAAGACAAAAGAACTAAAAGATAAATTAAAAAAGTTTGATGCGTACTTGTACCTTGAACAAATACCTCATGAGCGAAAGAAATTACATTTCAGTGAAGATGAAGGACTTCTAGACTTTTCAATAGATAAGCTTCTAGAAATATATGCAAAAGAAAATAAGATTAACTTAACGAAACTCAAAAGAGGGTTTGAATTGATTAAATGAAACAACACATTACAAAAAAACAGTGGAATGAACTTGGTAATAAAGATAGAAAAGAAAAACTCTTAGAATTCTTAAATGAGAAATTTGGGAAAGATACAAATGAATATATTACCATTGGTCAAATGATAGAATTTCTTGAAGAGAAAAGTGATATTGGTTTTCCTTTTCAAGAAATAGTAACAATAGAAAAAGGTCATTGGGAATGTTTCAATGGTTGGCAAGTAACATTTTGGAAAAGTAATCCTCCTAGATGTTCTGAATGTAATCAGATTAGAAGTAATCATAAAGAGACTCAATGGTCTGGACAAAGTTGGGATAATTTGTGTGACGCTCTATGGGAAGCTGTAAAGGAGAAACTAAAAGAATGACATCAATTGGAATAGATTTATCGTTAACTGCTACAGGTATCATCAAACTCAAAGATGGTAAAATAGCTCAGCGACAATTAATCAAAACGAAACCAACACACAATTACCTAGACGAACTGAAACGATTAGAATATATTCGAGATACCATTGATTTGACTGATGTTGATATAGCTGTGATTGAAGGAATGGCATTTATGGCTCGCAACACCACAGCCTTAGTGCAATTATCTGGTCTAAATTATATGACTAGAGAAAGAATATATTTTGAGAATATTCCATTCATAATTGTTGCTCCAACAACGCTTAAGAAGTTTGCTACGTCTAAAGGAAATTCACCTAAAGAGTTAGTGCTTCTAGAAGTTTATAAGCGTTATCACGTTAGCTTTACAGATAATAATTTAGCTGACGGATATGTCCTAGCAAGAATCGGAGAGGCTCTGTTAGATAATAATATTAAATTAACAAAGCACCAACAAGAGGTAATTGAATTATTAAAGGTACAATTAAACAACTAAAAGATGAAAACTATGAAAAATGCAAAAAAATTAACAATGCTATCTGAAGATCAAAAAGCAATCATTAAAAAGAGTTACCATGATTATGTCTGGAATACTTTAGATGATCTTGGTGTAGCTAGCAATATGAGTGTACAGGATCTATCAGAATCTTCAAATGATTTTCTATTCGATATAGAAAGGCATATCATGATGACGATTGCATTCAAGGAAGTTAGAAAGGATGGCGAAGAGAAAGATTTAAAGAAAGTTAAAAAAACTAATAAGAAAAAATAGTATGACGGAACCAAAAATTCTTAAGACAATAACTCCTATTGATTGTCCTCATTGTAAAAAAACTATATGTGTTGGATTCCAATCAATGATTCCATCTTTGACTTCAGTTGTAACATTAGAAGAAGTACAAGAAGCAAAGGATGAAATAGCCAAGAAGCTTGATGAGATAAAATTCAAAAAAGAAGAGGATAAGAAAAAGATTATCTCATGGTTGGAAGCTGAGTCGACCATCATAGATAAAAGTGATGTAGAATCAATCCTAAAGCAAATAGTAAACGAACAATCACAAGAAGAAAAAAAATAATTAATAATTAGATGAACCATATGAAAAAAATTGTTATTAGACATGGAGGCACAGTTCTGAAAACTGATAACCCAGATATTGCTCAGGTTGTTCTCATTAAACTTTCTAATGAACAAGAGCAAGCTGATGTCCCAGTTGCTGTTTTTACGCATAACCCAAAGTCTAAAATATTAGAAGAAGACTCAGTATTAGCAAAAAAAGAAGAACAAAAGAAAGCATCACGAAAAAAAGCTCGTGATAAATACGTGGCTAAGAAAAAAGCAGCAAAAGAATCTGAAGAAGCATCTGAGGAAGCTAAGGTAGAAAAACCAAGGACTGCACCTACATTCATGATATGGACTGATGAAGAAGATGATGTGCTATTGAATAATCTAGACATAGTTCCAGATACAGTTGCTAAAATGCCAGAGCTAAGTAGACACACATACGCTGCCATATTAACTAGACTTTCTTCAATCCGTAATCTTGATAAGAAAAGATTACGGCCAGTTTTATATGAGAAGGTAAAGAACTTTATTGAATCTAAATATAAAGTTGTTGAAGAAGAAGTAAAAGATGAACAAATAGAAACAAATGATACTCCTGAACAAAATTAAACTATTTAATTTTCTTTCTCACGGAAAGACCGAGATTGAATTTAAGCCAAACCAAAAGATTTTGATAGATGGAAAATCAGGTTCTGGTAAAAGTTCGATAGTAGAGGGTCTAATCTGGGCCCTCTACGGCAAAGGTCGTTCTGATAATCGTTCACTGATAAAGAAAGGAACTAAGAAAGCCTCAGTAGAGGTGTATTTTACTGATGATGATATTAGCTACAGAGTAACTAGAAACATTACCACTAGTAATAAGCATGATTTGAATGTATCGAAGTTAGAAAATAAAAAATACGTTCCGATTAAAACGGTTGGTGTTAAAGATACTCAGCTATGTTTAGAAAAGAAAATACTTAGTTCTTCCTATCTACTTTTTATAAATTCAATTGTTCATCCTCAAGATAACGCCGACAACTTTGTTAAACAAACTGCTAGTAGAAGAAAAGATATCATCCTAGAGATTATTAATGCTGAAGATTATGATACTTACCTTAAGAAAGCAAAGGAAGAGTTACAGAAAATAAGAGTAGTAAGTGAGGTATTGTTATCTACAATCAGTGGAAAAGAAAATATAATCCAATCCAATAAAGAAGAGGCTGACAAATTGAATGAATACGAAGAAGAGAACAGAACAATAAAAGAAAAAATTAGTAAGATTGAAGAAGAGCTTGAATCATTAGAAGAAAAGAAGAGTGGCTATGAAAAGATTAAGATGGTTATTGAAGTTAAGGAAAAAGAAATTAAAGATATAAAAACTAAGACAGATAATAACGAAGAGCAGATTTCTATCATACAAGAAAAGATGAACGTCATCAAAGAAACTGATGTTGAAGTATTGAAAGAAAAAGTAAAGGAGCTAGACAATTTAAAAATAGAACTAAAAGTTTTAGAAGAAAAAAAAGATGAGTTCATCAAGTGGAATGAAGCAATGATGAAACTTATTAGCCTTAAACCATCAGACAGAGACTTTGAAAGTGAAGTCAAGGCAATGAATGCAAAGATCATGCATACTATGGATGAAGATGTGATGGAGTGCCCTGAATTACACAAGATTTGCCCCGTCTTAGAGGAGAAACGTACTGAAAGGGTCAAAGTACTAGAAAAGGACCTAATGGCTCTGAAAGAGGGGGCTAGCACGCATAAAACGCGCAATAAGGAGTACTCTGATGGTGTTATTGCACTAGGAGAAAGGCCAATCATATCAAATAATGAGATTGATGCTCTCTATAGTAAGATCAGCGATTTAGAAACATTTAAAGAGCAGCTTATAGAATACGAAAGTAAGAAAGATACTTTGAAAGATTTGAATACTAACTCTGGTAATCTTAAAATAGAAAATGCTCAATTAGTATCAAACCAATTAGAACTAACTGAAGAGATTAGCAAGCAATCAAAAATATTGGTGACTATCCTTCCAGACATTGAGAAAAGAATTCCAGAACTTAAGGAATCTAAAACTATTTTAGCAATAAAGCATGATACAATTCTTGGTAATGTATCAGTGGCCAGAGTAGCAAAGAAAACAATCAAAGCAGCTGAAGCAGAGATAGTTGAACTAAGAGAAAAATCAGATAAAGAAGTTAAAAATATTGAAGCTTTAGAATTAGTTAAAGAAGCATTTAATCCTAATGGTATAAAATCTATCGTTATTGATTATGTAGTTCCTCAATTAGAAGATAAGATTAATAATGTATTAGCCAAGCTATCTGATTTCAGGATCAAGCTTGAAACACAAAGAGCTGGCCTTGGTAAGGATACCATGCTAGAAGGATTATTCATAACTATCCTAAATGACCAAGGAGAAGAATTTGACTTTGAAAACTACAGTGGTGGTGAAAAAGTTAAAATCATTGTAGCTATATCTGAAGCTTTAGCAGAAATTCAGAAGATGGGATTTAGAATACTAGATGAATTGTTCATTGGGTTAGATGAAGAGACCATTGAAAAATTTGTTGATGTGATGATCGTCTTGCAAGAAAGATTTTCTCAATTAGTATGTATCAGTCATCTAAAAAATATTAAAGATATATTTAATGAAAGAATGATGGTAACCAGGATTAATGGTACCTCACAAGTTAACTAAATATATGAAAAAAGAAAAAATAAAATCTGTTGGTTGGGATGAGGCTTGGTGTGAATGGTTTGAATGTCCTAAATGTAAAAATAAAGATATAACAATTTCTAGTAACTATTGTCCAAATTGTGGATTTAAAATAAAGAAGAAGTGAAAGAATTAATTTACTATTAACGGTCTTCGGACTATTAAATAGGTATTACCAAGGCGGGGAGTTGTAGACAATACAACATTGTATTTTTCACTCCCATTTAAAATATCCCCGCCATAAGATACATTAACCCCAACTCGTTATAGGAATTGTTCTTTAAAGGACTGAACCTCCTTTCCTCTTAGAACCACACATTGTGTGGTAGCCTCTAGCGAGTTGAGATTAGTTGTTTATTGGTTGGAGTGGTAGGTATTTTGCCAAGCGATTGAAGATGGGAAATGGAAACCTATGGACTTGCTATAATTTAGTAGTGAGTGGAGAGTATAAAGATTAAAAATAAGAAAGGAAAAAAGTATGAATGAAGAAACACAATTAAACTTAAAAACATCAACCGACGTTACTATTCAAAGAGTAGATAATGGTTGGATTTTATATTGTAACACTAAAACATTTGTCGCTTACACTTACAACGAAATGACAGATATTTTAGCAGAACAATTTAGTATATTAAAAGTCGGTAATAAAAGAGTGGATTATGGTGAAACTAATTCAGAATGTAAATAATATGAAAGAAGTAATAACAGCTAAATTAATTGTTAGAGGTCTTTCTAAAATGGAAGATAAAGAATTAAGAGATTTAATTATTTGGTTAGAAGACAAAACTAAAGAATTAAGAGATGTTTATTCTAAACCATTACCAGCTAAAGATTATTCTAAAATTTATACTTCAAAACTAATTAATTAATAAGAATTATGAATTTAGAATGGTTTACATTAAAACACATAGTTGGAGTAATAGTCTGTTGGTTTTTTCTAACACCAATAATAGGTTTTTTCATTAATGATGACGAGTTTTCTGGTTTTCTTGGAGACTTTAAAGTCGGAGTAATAATAGAAATCACCTTAATAGTAATATTTTCTACTATTTCATTAATTATCTGGTTATTAAACTAAAGTGCGACAAACAATAATAACAATAATTGGAGTGGCGATTATGCTACTACCAGTCTGGATAATAATTTACTTAAAACATAAGGATTAAATTTATGAGAGAAATAAAATTTAGAGCGTGGGGAAAATTAACTAAGGATATGCACTATCTTGGTCCAACTGAAGAATTTGGTTTAGATGGTCAATTATTAGTTAGTAAACATAAAATTTTAATGCAGTCTACAGGTTTTAAAGACAAAAATGGAGTTGAGATTTTTGAAGGAGATATTATTGCAAGGTGGCAAATTGACACTAAATCAAAGAAGCTATACCGAAAAAGTAGCAAAGTTATTGGTAAACACTTAAAACCAGTTGAATGGAATCAAGACAAAGCAGGTTGGAATTTAAGCAAATCAGAGAGTTGGGAAGTAATAGGCAACATTTACGAAAATAAAGAATTATTAAAATAACCCCCTATGACAACCTACGAACAACTGCGAAAAATAATTATAGCTTCCAACCCCTCGTTACTGGAGCTGAGCTTTGGGTGTGAGGTTAAAGGAGGAAAAATATCAAGAAAAGTTTATAGTCCAGATTGGAAATGTGAATGTATGGAAATTATTGATGGAAAAAATTCTCAGATTCTTCCAGTAGGAGAAATTAAAATCATTGGACATCCAATAACTTTAGCAGATGTTTTGATTGCACTTGAGAAACAAAATAGTCAAGCTGGTTATGAGACAGAGAGAGGATTTATTGAATGTGTTGACTACCAATGGAGCTTAATTGGAAAAGAAGAAATCTTTTGGAACTTAAAGAACACCCTCACAGAGCAATCCGAAGAAACCCAAAAATGGTTATTAGAAGTGTTAAAATAAAGTTGTTTATTTCTTTGAGGAATGGCGGAAGTTTAGAGGTTAGCGATTTGCACTCAGATAAAAAATATACGATTCAAGATATGGCAAAACAATACGTTGATATATTTAAAAAATTAATGATTAAATTATGAAAGATTACCAAATTACAATTTTAGTTTTAATACCTATTTTTGTATTAATGGCATTAATGGGTTTTGTTATCTATTTTTTTTCAAGCCAGAAGATAGAGGAATGTAGGCAAGACCCAAGAAGTTGTAAAACTGTGAGTGAATTAAAATGTGAGGACGCAGGAGGGCTCTATTATCGTGGAGCAGGAGGAATTTTTAGCGCATCAACTTCTAACTGTGTTTTTCCCCCTAAATAATTAAGTGAAAAAGAGTATGGAAGCAATTAAAATTGATATAAAGAAAGAAAAAATTAAAACTGATAACCCCTATTTGAGAGTTGCAGAATTTTCTAGTGAGTCTGATAGACATATATTAAATGAAGGTGAAGCTTTGGATAATCCAATAGAATATAAAACGAAAACTTATCATTCAATGCAAGTTTATAACCCTGAAACTAAAAAGAAAACTACTTATTTTGTTAATACAGATGATAATAGGTTGTTCCAAGAGCTGATTGAAGTATCAAAAGGATTTATAGATAAAGAAAGACAGAAGTTGTTGGAAAAATTTAAAGTATATGATTTGCCATTAATCTTAAAAATTGAAAAAGATGATGAGATGGTAAGAACCGCTAATGCAATTAAAAATATGCCTTGGTGGAAAAGATTATTTAATAAATTCTAAACCCCTATGTTAAACATCACAGAAAAAATACAACTTAGTGCTGAGAAATTAGAGAAAATCAAAGTAATTTCGGTTAAGATGAAAACACGAGAAGAAGAAATTGCTTTTATTAATGGGACTGAACATTTTAAGAAACAAGCTAGACAACACCTCATCACCTCCCAAAAGGAACTTGCCAAATCTATTATTGAGGAGTTTGAAATTAAAGAATTAGAATCTAAATGCACTTGTGGTTGTGAGTTTAAAGATGGTTGTTTATGCTTACAAGACAGAGATGGTTTTAACAAGTGTAAAAAAGCGGTTAATGAAATTTGTGAACGGCTAAAGAAACAATTATGAAAATTTTGA
>Ga0307928_10000496_pt1 | contig 29539 bp, 40 predicted proteins | sample AceLakmetagen232_FD_201815 | JGI IMG/M metagenome (GOLD analysis project Ga0307928, IMG submission 201815) | Saline water microbial communities from Ace Lake, Antarctica - #232 | ecosystem: Environmental > Aquatic > Non-marine Saline and Alkaline > Saline | place: Antarctica: Ace Lake... | reverse complement strand
CTGCAGATGAAATTTATCTTTTTGAAGAAGGAAAATTCATGAATGCCTCATTGCTTGTGGCTGGGTCAATAATTGCAGGAGATATCACAGCAGGTGGAACAATTACAGGTTGCACGATTCAAACAGCATCCACAGGTCAGCGAGTTGTGATTGATGGCGAACCCTCTAATATACTAAAGTTTTACAATTCAACAGATAATCTTGTTGTATATATTGATGATGGAATTGGTGGGGGAATCGGTGCTGGAATTTATGTTCAGGATAATAGCGAAACTCAATATGCCTACCTTACGTATGATGAATTTTTTATTGTTAATCAGAATACAGCAACCGCTTTAATTCGGGCAAAAACATTAGCAGCAGCAGCTATATTATTTCAAGGAGTAGATAATACTAATTCAATTGTATGGCAGGTAGTAAGTAATGGAGATATGTATACTACGGGAAGTTTATATTTTGGAACTCCCACAGATTGTAGATTGTATCGAGATGCGGCAAATATTATGAGAACCCCCGATTCACTTGTCATAGATGGAAATTTAACTGTAAGCGGAACAACTACCATTTCCGGTTTTCAGCCATTGGATGCAGAACTTACAGCAATTGCTGGTTTGACAAGTGCCGCAAATAAGCTGCCATATTTTACAGGAAGTGGTACTGCAAGTTTGACAAATCTTACCCTTGTCGGTAGGAACTTAATTGATGACGCTACTGTTGCGGCACAGCGAACTACTCTTGGCGTTCCCCCCATTAATCATGCTATAGCAGCTACTACTTATGGAGCCGCTTCTGCGGCTAATTGGGGGCATGTTAAAATTGGAGGTGGGTTGACAGTTGCTTCAGGGCTTATTGCATTTGATGCTGCAAATGTTGCTATTACAAACGGAACAATTAACGGAACTTCAATAGGTACGACTACTCCTTCCACTGGTAAATTTTCTACATTGGAATCTGCAGGAATTGCTTCTTTTAATACCGGGGCAGGTTTGGCTCAATTAACAATTGAAACCAGTGATGAAACGGTATGTGATAACATTCATTTCTTTTCGGGGGCAAATGAGGATACGTATATTTCAATAGGGGCATCTGGAGCATTCTATGTTCGTTCTGGTGCAGAAGGTGCTTCTGCCGCCAAACTTACAGTTGCTGGTAATGGTAATGTTACATTTACTGGGAGCGCCACTTCGGGGTTCGGTGTTGCTGATGGGCAGAATTTAGCATTAGATGGATTTGGTGGTAATGCGTATTTTGTATCAAATACCCGTAACGGTTTTGAATGTATAGATGTTTATACCAACGGTACATACAGAGGTTATATAGGGTGGAATGGTGCAAATAGCGGGTTTCATAATGCGTAGGATTAAAATGAGAAGATATTTATTACTATTTTTGGGGATTTTAATTGGACTAAATAGAGGGTTTGAACAAGGGATGATAATGGTTCAAAATAAGGACATTATGCACGTTTTTGAATTTACTGGTTTGAGAGGTCATCTTTTATTTGATTGGTTTCATTTAATCAGTTTTTTATCTCTCATTTTATTAGTTGTATTTGGAATTTTAATAATAAAGGCAAGGCTAAATTTTCTTTATATCATTGGAATTTTAGTATTGTTATGGTCTTTTTCAGAATTTGGATATAATATTTCGAGGTATAATACTTTAATTGTAAAACATGAACATATTAATTTTTTGGATTTGGTTTCTATTAATTTATCTGGATTCAAATGTTATCTTGTTCACATTGTAAGAATGATAATGGGATTTGCTTTTCTTAATGTAAGGAGCTAAATAATGGCAAATGAGAATAACAACAATGTTAAATTTTATCATTGGGCAATCACAACCGTTGTGGTATTGCTCGGGTTTGCTTTAGGTTATATCGTACAGAGTGAAAGATTAAAAACCACAGTTATTACGAATACGGTTGAAATCCGAATAATCAAAGAGCAATTTGCCAGAATTGATACTAAACTGCAAAGTATTGCTTTAGATATTAAAGGGAATCAATGAAAAAGTTTTATATAAGACTGATGTTGTGGTTTAGGTCTTTATTACAAAAGGAAAAACAATCAATTAAACGTGAGAGCTTTGGTATGATATTAGAAATCAAAAGGGTTTTAACTGATAATGAAGGTACATCAGGGGTAATCTATACGGAAGGATTCTGTTGCTATTCTCTTGAACTTCCCTGGCGAGAAAATATCCCGTATCTTTCCTCTATCCCTTCTGGAATATATGCAGCAAAAATTGACGATTCTGTAAAAGTTGGGGGATTGTCTGTGATTCGGTTGGATGAAGTTGTGGGCAGAAGTGGGATTTTAATTCATGTAGGAAATTGGGCAGGTGATAAAAAATTAGAATATAAAAGTGATGTATATGGATGTATTATTCCCGGTTATGGTTTCAACTATGATGATATGGTAGCACAAAGAATGGTAACCGATTCAAAAGATGCAATGGCAGAATTATTGGCAATTGCTCGAAAAGCAGATACTATAGGAATTGCTATTGAAAACATTTATAAGGAGGTGTGAATAGTTATGTTAGAAACAATTCTTGGTTTTTTTACTGGTGGTAATCTCATTACAGGACTGATAGTTGTTATTGTTGGTTATATAATGAAGAAAATTAGTAATAAATGGATTCGAAAATTTCGGGTTCCCGTCCAAATCTTTTTCAGAGGGCTGGGTGTTGTTTGCACACTGGGTCTTTCTAAATGGAAATGGACAGCCCCGATTTGGAACAAAACTTTGGAACCGTTTGTTGTGGATTTGATTGATAATATTTGGTATATATTGGAAGGAATACCAGCCGGAATCATTGAAGGATTCCATTCAGATAATAAATAGACTTCTATGCGCATCTCCTTTCAAGATAGTTAGCATAGAAGTAGGAAAGCCCTCTTCTCACCGTAGAGGGCTTTCCGTTTTCTTATCATGCCTTTCTTATATTTGTTCCCACTAATGCAATGCTATTTATCCATCCGCTTCCCATATTCGTTTTTACTCGATACCAAGGGCTATTTCGCTTCATTGTGATACCTCTGATTTCAAAGAGAATGCCTTTTGGAAGTTGTTTTATTTTTTTAATAGCTTTGAGCGGATTTTTCGGGTCAAATTCTGGCATTAACGGAACCTCTTTCGAAACAGTATAAAAATGCCCAATTTCAAGCTCATCCGGTAATATCATTTTTATTCTCCCTTAAATGAGAAATTGGTCGACCATCTCCTGTTTAATTTGGTTTACCTCTTCATGATCCAGACCAACATACTTTCCAACTGCATATCTGAATATTTTATGGCCTCCTCTTTTATTGAAACATTGCTTATCAAGAAAGGAAATCAAACCATCGGGCATTTTTGAGATAACATCCAAATATAGTTCTGCCTTTTCTGAAAGTTTTCCAAATTTAAAGTGGCATGATTTGTCTTCAATATCTTCTAAAAGACGGTCACTTTTTTGGTTTAAATTCATCCTATCTCTTTTGGTTATTCTGAGTAGGTGAAAAATAACATAGCTGACAACAAATTTACTAAAATCACCCCTCTCCTCTTTTTGCAAATGTTGTTTTTCAAAGATATGGATTAATGATTCGTGCGCCAAATCTTCAACAGTCCAAGGTATATAATTCCATTTTTTTTTGAATCTGATTGCCAAAGAGAAAATTAAACTTGAATACTTTTCACAGATTTCGTTCATTGTCATTTTGGAAACTCCATGCCCATTAGATTTTTTCTTTTCCCTATTAGGCTGCCGGGTGGTATTTTAGATTCTCTGCTTATAACAATTATTCCTCTATATTGCCAAGCTTCAATCTTTTTGTTTCTGATCCAGTTATAAATTGCAGTTGCGGTGTATCCAGACTTTGTAGCCGCATCATAAATATTTATAAAGTTTTTCCAGACTTCTTTTTCCTCCCTTTTTGACTTGAATTTGAGGCATTTTAACGGCATTTTGCTTTTTCTTTTAGATTGCGTGCCCATATCGGGGTCTCCTTATGTTAATAATATCGTTTTCTATAGGGTATATCCTGTTTCTAACGTACTTTCGTACCCAAGTACATAACAAACTATGTACCTATGAATTTGAAACTGTTAAAAGGCGTTTCTCGGCAGTTGCGAGAATTTGTTTTAGAGCTTTTTTGCCAATGGAAGCAGGATCTTCTTCTTTAGGCAACCGTTCAATGGTAATTTTATGAAAGAATGGTTCAAGATTATTTACTATCTTTATGGATTCAATGGGGTTGGTATCACCGTCCAACATTACAATGACATTTTGGAAGGTGGGTTCAATCTTCAATATCTTATTTATTTGAGCATTTGAAAGATTCTTTCCAAGTATGGCTATGCCAGTATATTCATTAGGTACTGCCCAAGCATCAAAAACACCTTCAACTATCACAAAGGTTTCTTTTTCACTTTTACCAGTCTGGTAAATTGATTCATGAGCTTTAAATTCTTTTTGGAAAGTATATTTTGAAATTGTATCTGTTTCTATACTTCTGGCGATAAAGCCTTCCGTTTTTCCAAAGCGGGGTGTTGGAATAGGAATAATAATTCTTTGGGCATAATCACCAACCAATCCATACCAGCAACCATAATGAATTGCCTGTTGAATTTTAAATCCTCTTTCTTCAAGAAAATGTTCAATCCGTGCCTTCGGAAATCCCTTTAATTCTTGTATTGGTTTGTTATGTGGCCAAAGCAATTTCAAGTCCACATTTGTGTTTACATCCCCATTCATTGTGGATTTTCCTTTCTTTAAAATTTCATCTAATACAGATTTAGACTTGCCATCTCTGAATTTCTGCCCAACAAAATTGGAATAATCATCCCAACTGATTCCTTTGATGGTTTGTATTAAGTTGAATAGCGTCCCTTTGGTTTGACATTTCCAGCAGTAGAAATAACCACTGTCCAAAAACACACCACAATGATTAAGTTCGTCAGAGCAAAATGGGCAATTAAGGCCAACACAATCCTTCGAGATGTTGACACCTGTCTCGGCATAATCAACATCAAAATGCTCCAGTATTTTTTTTACTTGTATCATTTCAATCCCCTATTTTTTGTTTTCCTTTTTCTTTTCAATTTGGGTGGAGTTTATGCAATTACAATTTGGGTGAACCGGGGGTGCGATTCCTTTTAACATTTTCGAAGCTTTAAAGAACCTTCGAATTGGCTCAATCAAATTATTAACTTTGTCTGATATACTACCAATAACACAACGCCATCTACCTTTATGCCAAATCGTCAAACTCCAATGAAGTGGATTATTTGGTAAATAAAAATCTAATTGTAGGTAATAATAACACCTGTCGTATTTTCCTAACCTTAATTTAAATGTGCGTTGTTCTTCTTTCTTTTTCTCCAAATCGTATTCTCGTTGCCAGCTTCCTAATGCTGAATGAATGTCGTCTTTAAAATTGAGGTATTTATAGTCAATAAAGTAAATACCCGAATAGAACCCCCCCGAGGTATCCCAAAGACATTTTATGATATGTGCTGGACAGTATTTGTTTGGGCATATTAAAGAAATCTTTAGAGAGGGTTGACCGTTAGGATCACCAACATGCTCTTCCAATGTTTCAAGTCTTTTTAAACCTCCATAATCCAAAGCTGTTTCACAAATGGGGCAAAAAAAATGTTTGCTTTCTTTGATAAAAGTATAGTCTTGTATGCATGATGCTTTTTCTGGGTTCATTCTAAATATAAAATCTGAATTAGAATTCATTTTGTAACCCCTCGTTTTCTGTAATTATGACAATAAAAAAGTATAGTCCTCTGAAATTTTTAAACCAACCTATCTTGAAACGCCCGAGTCTGATTTGATTTTTCATGATCTAATCCCCACTTTCTTCGTTTCTGAGGGCTTGCTTGGCTATATTAATCATATCACGTACTGTTTCGGTATGATTAGCTTGAGCGTGTGGTTCTATTGATATAACTTTCAATGCCTTGATAAGCTCGTCATAGCAGTTCCAGCAATGCATGATATCATTAGCAAAGTCTATATTAATATTAAACATCTCCGCTTGCATTTTGCATATACAATTACCAACCCCGGCAAATATGTAAACGAAATCACCATAAGTTTCGACTGTCAATTTTTCCTCTGTGTGCTTGCTCATCGTGTTGCTCCTTTCATGGTTTTTATGCAATAATTATATTATGGTGCGCATGAATCGCAAACACCCGCAAATAAACAAATAGCAATAACGAGAATAACTATTATCTCGCCACAGAGACTTTTTTTATATATAGCCAATAATATAATAAGCATAGATATAATACCAGATAAACGCAAAATTAACTCGTAGTGTGTCATGAGTCTACTCCTTTCAATCGATAATTGCGAATGTCGGCAAGTCGCCTACAACCCAGCCGCCAATATCTGTATCAAGAAATGCATTCGTGGTACGCCCGTCTCTAATTATCGGATGTGCTTCCTTGAACTGTTCAGTCATTGCCTCGTCAGTAAACAAAACAGTTGCCCTACAACCAGCAGTGATAAGAATGATGTTACCGCCGGCCCCGATCCAGTCATTAATTGCTTTTTGAACTGTGTTCATTTTACTTTTCCTTTTTTTAATCTTTCTTTTTCAACTTATGATTTTTGGCAATTGACTGCCGTATCTCTTTTGAACAAATTCATTCAAGCGATTCTGTTTACTTTGAAAACCACCTGTCATTCTCATGTCTCTCATCAATTCCGTGGCTGCTCCATGAAAGTTGAAAAGGCTGTTTGGTTCATAATGTCTTTTATCACCTTCTCCAAATAGTAAATCATGAAACTGAGGAATCGCTTTTTGACTGATGACTTTTTCTCGTATGGCATCATAGGATAACGCCCTTGTTTTCGTTTCTGTCAATCTTATGTTTCTCAAAGATTGATGCCATTCCATTATGGAATTCAATCTGGGCTTCAGCTTTTTAATGCCCTTGGTAACCACTCTTCGAAGCTCTTCACTATCAAGCCCAGAAGTATGCCGTCTGAACTCGATGAATTTACCAAATACCATTAGATTTTCACAGATGTAAGCATCAGTTCCACCATTGATGCCGAATGAATATGATTTGTCAATGGAATTGCGAAAGAGAATACATTGAAATAAAGTATCCGAACCCAACTTTTTTGTATCGCCATCACCAATCGTCCAAGCTCCATACATTTTCAAAGTATCTTTAGACATTGAATAAAAACGCTGCTGAACTTTTATACCCAATTCTTTTGTGGCTGTTTCCATTGCGTCGATACAACGGCCATGACTGATTGGGTGCCATGATTCAGTCCATCCCGGTTCAGAAACAGACCTTACAAAATCTTCAGAAATTCTTGAATCTGCTATTCTTAAATTGTCTGTCATTTGAATCTACCTCCTTTTTTGGGGTGAACCGAAGAAGCTCTTTTGGAACCAAAATCTTTATGGTCTTCTCCCTTTGTAACACGATATGGTTTCTTTTTCTGTTGGCTATTTAAGAAGTCTCTTTCTTTCTTAGCAATCTTTTTATCGTCAAAATAATTGACAGTCTTGCCGGTAATTAAATTTTTGACACCAAATAATTTTTTCATCTGCAATTTCTCCACTCTAAATTCTTTCCCGAATCTTTCTTGGCAAGTTGTCAAGGTTGAATTCGAAATGTGTAATTTTGTTTCCGTATTGGTAATTGGAATTAGTGTGACGAATCTTTTTTGATTCTTTTCTTGCTATTCTAATAACAATAGTGGCATTCCTTTCGTCAATATGACATTCTTGGGAGCAATATTTGCTTCCATTTTGCTTATAAAATTTTTTGCCTTCAATGATTTTTCTACCACAAAAAGAACAAGTTTTTTCTACTTTGCAAAGAAACGCCTTCATAGGTTCCAATCTGGCAGGTTCATAGTTGATAGAAATCCAAAACCTAAATCTATCTTCCGAATAAAGATAAATTCTTTTTCTGCAAATCTTTTTCATAAGAATACTTCTCCATTTTATTACTCAATATTAAAAACCAATATCTTGAACAGGTTCGAGTTCTGAACCACATTGTGAACAATATATATCAGAAAACCCACCCAAGAAACCACATTGAAGACATTCGGGCTGTTTTGAAATTGTTACGTCTACTTCGCAGTGATCTGTGGAATATTTCATTCCAAGCTCATGCATTTTTCTGGCGCAATCTTTGGCCTTTTCAATTTCATCAACTTTTACAGAAATAACACCATCACTGCATTTAATTGATCCATAGTTTTCGGCAACACGCACAATTTCATAATTGAGTTTATCAAGGGTTCTTTCAAACTCCTTACCCACGGACTCTGCATCCTGATACGGTGTTTTCACCCAGTACATACTCATTTTGATTCCTCTTTCTTTTCTTGGTTGGCTGGTTGATGTTCTACATATCTTTCGAATAGAACCGAAACCATATTGTTCGCTTCAAAATTATGTGCTCCTTTCATGGTGTTAGTTATTGATTATACGCCATAGTTCTCTCATCCCATAGCAAAAAGTGGTAACATTTGAAACATCTTTTTTCCGTGATACTACAACATAAAATCCACCATGTAATGTTTTTGTATAGTAACCGTAAATCTCTTTAATTCTGTCTGATATTGAGCACAATACTCCGGTACTTGGTTTGCTTCTTTCGGTGAATATTAACACGTTATAACTCATTGCCCCACCCTTTCATCTAATAGTGTGTTAGTGTGGTATTAATCGGCACGGAGCCGGTTTCGTCTACTCAAGACTCGTCAGAATAGCTGTTATATTGCGTACCTTGGTAAGAAGCAATTATCCATTGTTTTTGTTACACGATTGAAATTGTTTTGAATACCTACAACATCATGTACAAAGTTAAAGTCATCTGCTACAAGCAATGTGTCTAAATCAATAGGTATATCGTCATTCGCAAAATCTATGTCCATAAATAACGATAGCTTGTCATGGTGGTTATTAATACCTAAGACAATAGCCCTATCAACTATTTTTCCAATTACTTCTAAATCTTTTCTTGTGTTCATTGTATTGCCTCTCCCTGGTTAGTGTGTTAGTGAAAGTAATTATGAATTCAAGAAACCTTCTTCATCAATACTACCAACTGCTTGTGAAGTTATGACGAATGCCCTTCTTGCTTTAATAGATTCCCTTGCATTTTCAATACTCATCATTGCAGTTATCATTACGCCATTTCTCCAATATTGAACATTAACACTATCGGTATGAATGTTTTCAGGATTCAACTGCGATTCTCTTAAATCCTCAATTCTCATTCTTTTCCTTTTCATTCCTCTTCCTCATTTTCTTTTAGCAATTCACAACACGGGCAGTCATCATAAATTTCAGAATCAAATATTGTGCCGCATTCTGCACATTCAATTTCTAATTCGGTCTTTTGTTCAGCCATTGTAATCTCCTTTTAAGGTTTCATTTACAAAATTATTCAGTATAGAACCACTTGACTATATCTTTCCAATTCCCCTTTACGAGAGGTTTTTTAAAATCGTTTTCCTTACCATAAACAACCGAAAGACCGTCGTCCCTCTGCGAACCTTTTGGTACGACTGTAAAAATAACATCACCGGATTTCATATCGCAGATTCTGAAGTCGTCATATAAGTTGCCCACTATTGGGCAATTATTCTTAAAAAATACATAAGTTTTATCAGCATCGAATTTCTTTGAATCTTTAAGCTGAAAAACTTTTCTTCCCAATACCTCAGTCTTTTTTGATAATGAAGAATCCCTGCAGAACCAATCATACCACCCTGCCTCACATTGAACATTAACATCGGGAGAATCAAAATCCCCTTTATTAAAACGCTCACAAAATTCGTTAATGGTCATATTTTTCATTGTACTCTCCTTTTTGATAATTTGATAGTGTTAACCGGGCTTGAAACCGGTTCCGTCCTTTACAGGAACCGAAGCCCCTGCTCTCAGGGTGATTACTTTCTTTGTAATATATATCTCATTGCCTTACCCTGTCGGTTAGTGTTGTATGTAATTTATTCGTTGTGTTTATATGCAAATCTTTTTATTCTAATATCGATACTATCAGTCAAATGACTTTTAGCATTCTCAATAGAATCAATCCACGAACGGCCAAATTTGTATGTTTTCCCAGCTATAAATACAGTCCATTGATATTCAGTAAACTCTTTTAGTATATCAATAGAGTTTTTTGACTTGTCTATATTATCAACAAGTTTATTATATTCATTTATTAGTTGCGTTTCGTTTTTGATATCCATTTCATTTACCTCCGTTTGAATTTCCGCTTTTTGCTTCATCGGCACTGGATATTGAACCAGTGAACTCAAAAATTTAAATTGCCTTATACCTTACGAAATTTTACTGTTGGGATGGTTCTTATATATATAGTGTATAAGTAACAAAAACCAGTGTATTAACTTCCGGCATCTCCGCTGTACCTCTAAGCCTTGGCGGTTGCTAACTGTTGGCTTTTCGGCAATTATTAAGTGGCTCGGCTTTGACTATTCTGTCTGCTCTGCTTTTCAGGCTTTCGTCGTCTCCCACTTCGTATTCTTAATTTCTTTTTTCTTTTCCAGAACATATAGTAGGGGGTCTCATCTCGTCATTGATCCCGTGTTCGTTTCTGGAGTCTTTCATTTCTTTCTTTAAGTTTGTTTTGTCTGTTTTCATTTTCTTTCTTTCCTTTTTCTAATGTATAATATAGTGCCCCCAGTTAATTAAGTCAAGCGTTTTTTTTGATTATCTTTTTTTTATAATATATTTCTACTATTTATAATAAGTTATAAAATAAAATAATTTTTTAAAAATATTAAATTTATGTTAAATTTATGGATTTGGCTGCTTTTCTTGTTGATTTTTCAAGGAATTATTTTTTATAATCTTGAAGATAATCCAAAACTGATTTTGTGTAATCAATCTTGTTTTTGAGACTGTTATATAGAATTTCATCTATGGAATTTCTGGCTATAATATCTATGAAAACGCAACTCTTTTTCTGCCCCGTTCTAAACGTTCTGCCCTCTGCCTGTGAACGAAGTACCGTTCCAATAAAACCGTTATCATAAAAAATCGTAATGCTTGCACATTGGATATTAATTCCTTCGCCGCATGTTTTGGGGTGCGCCACCAAACCACGACAATTATCATCTTTAATAAATCTATTCAAATGCTCTTCTTTGTTTTTAACTGTACCATTGATAATTTCATGGTTAATGTTTTTTGCTTTTAATTTTGAGGAAAGCAGTTCTGCTTCATAAACAAACTGGTGATAAACAATAAATTTCTCATCTAACTCCTCAATCAATTTTTCAAATTCATCCAGCTTTGGATTGGGTAGAAAATCATAAATTACATTATTCTCTTTTAATAGAAAGCCATTTGCAACTTGAATCACTTTTTGTAAATGGTAATTAATTTTCTTCCCCTTTAATTCTTTAATGTCTAACCCAGCTATGATTTTATCTGTCATCTTTCTTTGTTCTGAAGTTAAATCAACTTCTCTGATTTCATAAACTCGCTGAGGCAAGTCCTGACATTCTTCTCTACTATACCGAATGCTATTTTCATTCACAATTTTCAAAATGACATCTTCTGATGTTTCTTCTCTTCCATATTTTTTCCGGTATTGTTCAAAATCTATATTATGTGTAATGAGGTGTTCATGCTTTTTGGTGTATAATTCCCCACAAATTTGGCAAACTCTTTTTGGTGTCCATTTGAAATCAAACCTGGAATATTTAAAGAAATAATGTTTAAGAAAATAAAAGTAATTGGTTCCAAAAGTTCTACCACTATCAAGTACAAGAAATTGTCCGAACATATCTGTGATTGCCCTACCAATTGGAGTACCTGTCATAAGAATTGAATATCGACTCCATTTTGATAGGTGATATGTTATCTGAGTCTGTGTGCTTTCGGAGTCCCGTAAATGGTGTGATTCATCTATGATGACACATTCGAATCCCAACGATTTGGAATATGCCTCATTTGGAACATGCTTTGACTTTTTATCAAACCTCTTTCTATCCGCTCCAATTAACTTTAATCCTTCATAATTGATGATCCAAATATCAGCGTGGTTAGTGGTGAGAGACTGCCAACGGGTTTCCCTTGATCCTTCCAAAACGATATAAGAAAAATCTGTATGCTTTTCAATTTCATCCTTCCAGGTCTTGAATACTGATTTTGGGCAAATAACAAGGGTTTTACCTGTAATATTCCAACATTGTAGAAGATATAAAGCCGTTAGAGTCTTTCCGACGCCAATATCATGAATGAACATTACATTGGATCGGTTTTCACCAAGAGTAAACGCAATGGAAGCGAGTTGGTGCTGATATGGTTTTGTCTTGAATTTGATTTCAGAAAACCAATTGTCAAGATCAGTTTTGGTTAAAGATTTGTAATTCATTTTAAATATTCATTCTCTCAATGGCATAATCAAATACAAACATTCGGTTTCATTTTCCGATCCTAAAATTGGAAATGAAAGTTTTGGTTTTTCAACTGGTTTGATGACACAAGCATCGTTTGAAGATTCAAGTTTCAACAAAACATCGTCAGTCTCTATTTTTTTTAAAATTTCAGTCATAAAAATGCAATTAAAAGTAATATTAATCGGTTCATTATCATAACGAATATTTATTGATTCCGTTGACTTAGTACCAGTATCTTCGTTAATAACTTCTATTTCCATTAAATTTGGAACTATCTTTAGGAAAATTTTATGATTTATGGAATTGGAGAGGGATAAAACCCTTTGAAGTATTGTCAAAAATTCCTTTCTCTTCAAATAAATATTTTTTGAGTTATTCTGTGGTATTACCTGTCTAAAATTCGGGTACGGCCCCTCAATAAGTTTTGAAAATATTGTTGTTGTACCAAAGTCAAAGAAAATGGTTTTTTCATTGAAAATGATCTTCTTCAAATTGAGACTATCCAAAACCAATTTTACTGCCAATTGAAGAGTTTTTGGCAGAACTACCATTTCAATAGTCTTTTCAATATCCGTCTTTACTTTTTTACCAAATAGTGAAAGACGATGACCATCCGTAGAAACCATAACCATTTCATCAGATGAAACCTTCCAGTAAATTCCCGTAAGCACGAGCCGTACCCTATCCTGTGATACTGAAAATCCCGCCTTATCAACCATCTCAACAAAATCTGTCCCGGAAAGATTGATTTCAACTCCTTCATCACTATATTTTAGAAAAGGAAAATCGGCTGCCGACCCCCCTTTAAACTCTGTTTTAGATTTATCTAAATTGATTTTGATATTTTCATCATCGGCAAAAATTGATAGTTTATAAAGTTCCTTTCCTTTCTGGAAAATTCTCATCAATTCTTTTGCATCTACTGTTATTTCACCCTCTTCTTCAACATCGCATTCTATTTTTGCTTGAACACTAATATTCATATCAGTGCCTTTGATTGAAAGTGAGTTTTTAGTGGCTTTCAACAAAATATTTCTTAGAATGAACAAAGTTGGATTTATGGGAATGATATTTAGAATTTGCTGAATAGCCTTTTTTAAGGTTTTGGCTTCTTTAATTTGAACTTTCATTTGTCTTTCCTTTTCTTTTTTTATTACAACTCAAATTTCTTTAAATGGTATATTACTACTTTCCAATCGTTCAACTTCCAATATTCCAAAAGAGTATGGGCTCTTCAACATCATTTATGTTTTCTAATAACCATTCCCAAGATTTTCCCTCATAATTCGGATGCGCCGGAAAGGGTATCTCAAAATCTATGCCGTCATAATAATCTCTCTTTGAATGGTAGAGTTCTAATTTCTTTAGTAATTCATTCCGGCTCGAATTTCTCATCAAATTCATAAAAAACAAATGTTGATTTTCGGTGTGGAATCTTTCTGTATGTTTGTTAATTAAACTCTTCTGTTTTTTTAGACTCATCCCAGCAGAAATACCAACAATTCTTTTTGGTATTATATCTCTCTCCAGTAAACCACATATAATACCAGACATAATAGTGCCTGTACCCATTGTCATAATTATTGTTCCGGTAAGATATTTTTTGTCTACATCTCTTAAAACTTTAGCGGTTTCTCTTACAGTTTCATAAAAGGGCAGCCCATGAGGCAACATTACACCCCCTCTTGATTCTATATCCTTTTTGGCTCTCATATACACAAACCGAAGAGCGGATGCTTGTAATGGTTTCAGAATTGCCCCAGATTCCTTTGACATTTTGCGATTTTCATTCAATAATTCTTCATCTTTTTTTAGTGGAAAATAATGGTAACATCTCAGATTAAGTTCTTTGCAAATACAAGCGACACCAGCCCCGCTTTTCGATACCCTGGTATCACATACTCCTATTATTGTATTTTTATCATATTTTTTTAAATATTCATAAATACCACGTAGTTTCGACAACGGTGGCATTGGTTTTTCAGCGCATAAGTCTTCTCGTTTTACAAAAACAGTTTTTTTCTTTACTATGTATTTTTCAACTGGGGTTTTGTTAAAGATCATTTTAAAAACCTCCTAACAAATCATCCCAAATCTTTAATAATGGGAGTGACCAGACTTGTTTTATTAAGTGATTTCTTTATTATTTTTTGTGAAAATATGTCTTTAATTTTTGAGGTGTCTCCTTTGAAAAATACCAAAACATTTTGATGTGCCTTGCCAACTTTCTTTCCGGAATCAAAATATTTCCCAGCTCTTATTGGTAACGAACCAATGGATGTTATCAATATAATTTCGTTATAATATTTTAAACCTAATTCCATGAAACAGAGAATATTATCAGGTATAAACCCCCTGTATATTCCATTCTTGTCTCTTATTTCACCAAGCACAACCACAAAAAATCTATTCTCTTTTAATCTGGTTTCTGCTTGCTTGAATATTTCAAAGTACCAATCTATAAATTTGTCATAAGTTTCAAAAGCGGAACCATCCTTTTCTTTTTGAGAATAAATTTCAAGATCATAATAAGGTGGGCAGGTAAAAATTAAATCATATTTTTCATTTTCAGGTAAAATAGCATTAAGTTCATAACTATCTCCATGAACCCATTCGGGGGATACTCCAATATTTTCAGCTTGAATCCTATTGGCTTCAATTTGTTCCTGCCGTAATTCTATTCCTGTGTAATTATAATTGAGATAGGAAGCTACAATACCACGAGTTGAACCACCGGCAAATGGGTCAAGAACGTACCCATTCAGGGGGCAAAACCATGAATATATTATTTCACAGAGGACTGGATCAAAAACAGATGAACCAGCCCCCCGCCAATCAGAACCTCCCTTATACTGCCCATCTGTCCCTGAATGAGATTTATGTAAAACTCCCTTATGGCTTCCTCTAATAAATTTAGGGGCTTCACCTTTCATTATATCTATATTCTTAAATGATCTACCAAATTGTTTTTTCATAACGGCATCAGAATATTTAGTGAGATCAGGCTGCCGTCCTTCCACCCCTCGGATACCCAAAGAGAACCATTCCCGTTTTCTTTTAATCCAATATCCTGTTCTGGCATCGAGTATAGAAAAAGGCGGCACTATGTATTTTCTACACAATGTTGATTCTGAATATTTACTTAATTCAAGAAAACTATCAAACGTCAGTTTTTCTTTTTGTTCTCTCTTTTTCAATTTTATTCCTTTTTGAATATCAAAGCATATTCATGTCGTTTTGGTAATATTTTCGATTTTAATACTTGAGAAGCAAAAATTGATCTTATTGGACTTCCTAAATCAATGATCATTATATCATGTTGGATAAAACCTACTTTTCTCATTCTATTGATAGTATGCCCATGATAATTATAAAATTTACCATTCTTTCTGAAATCATTAACGAACCAAATGCAGAATGCACCTTTCTTTAGACATCTATAATTTTCTGTCATCACCTCTTGCAATTCATCCAAGAATTGTTTATAGGTTTTTGAAAATCCTAATTGTCCTTGCTCATCGCCATAATATTCTAAATCCCAATATGGTGGGCTTGTTATAGTAAAGTCACCAAAATTATCTTTAAACTTTAAATGTCTACTATCGCCCTCAAAAACTTTCATAACCATTTCATTCTTTAAAAATCCCTGACTTTTTATAAGTTTTTCCTTGACGAGATTATTCATCACGATAAATTCATGGCAGATATCTTGCCCATAATAGTGTCTTCCTACCTCCCAGCACAATTGCATTCTGGAATTATGGCCGGCAAAAGGGTCAATAATTATATCACCTTTTTTAGTATAAAAATTAATTAATATACGACCTATGTTTTGGGGGAATAATGATAGAACGGATACACCATTTTTCCCCGGAGTTGCAAAAGAGCTTGCCACATCTTTTGAGATTCCTTTCTCCATCATTTTTATTTTTTTCCCCCTGAGATAGGCAGACCTTAACCTCTTTTCAGGTAACTTTTTTCTGCTACCTGAAGGGGTGTGACCAAATATCTGGGCAAGTTGTGGGTTAAGGTTTTTCCCGGCTATTAATTTTTGAGTGTGTTCTTTGTATTCGTTTACTCTTGACCTTTGCCCACGATTACTGCTTATCAAATCTATAGCACTATCCGATTTATTGTGTTTCATAATACTATCAGGTACTTTACCATCAAATAGTCTTAAAATCTGATTTCTTTCTTCTCTCGATTTTTCTAAACTTTCCTTGTCTTTTGCCATGTTATTTTCCTTTTTCTTTTCTCATAATAAAGTTGGTTTATATGTTTTATCTTCTATTCTTCCATTCATAGTTATAACAACAAAATCTTCCTATACGAAAATTCTGTCCAATTATCGATTTTACTCCTTGAATTCCGTTTCTATTTGCAAAACAACCGACTACTGCCTCATCATAAATTTCAAGTTCCCTAATCCTTGCCACAAAAAAACCTTTATCAATATTGGCAAGTTTTCTTTTATCCTCAGCCAAGCAATTACCGTCCATATAACCGTGACGAAGAAGACTCTGAGTTCCTTCATCATTAATCTGAGTCATTGTTATCATCAACAAATTCTTTTCGTCTGCAATCCTTTTCAAATAAATATACGTCTCATTAATTGAATCTCTGGTTTGTTTGCTTGCATCATTCGGAGCCATGATGTCGGCATAGTCTGTGATAACTATATCTGGTTTGAAACCATGAAAATTTTCTAAAGTATCTATATAGGTACCAAGTTCAATTGGGCTACATTTCCCCATAGGATATTTTTTAAGGCGAAGAGTGCCTTCAAACTTCTTGATTCTTTTTTTAGCCTTCTCCACAAGTTCTTTATCATAAATTGTGCCTCTTAAAATTCTTCCTTTTTTGAATATACCATCTTCCAATATGCGATAAGAAACTTTGGCGGGTTTTTCCTCATCAACCAAACCGCCAAACATCATGTAATAACGATTTAATAGTTCCCGGAGCGAGTTTTCATGGGACACATGGAGGACTTTAAGACCTTTTAATAAGGCCGTTTTGGCAATATGATGGCCAAACCAGGATTTTCCTCCCTTTTTTGAACCGGCAATAGTTACAAGGTCACATCTTTCTAACCTGACATATTTGTCAAGTAGGGGTATGCCGATTATTGAAACCCGCTCCGGGGCATCTGCTATTTCATCTTTATATTCAAAAAATGATATTCCAGTATCTTCTTGTTCAATTCCTTTTTTTGTTGCTTCTTGTAAAAGATTGATGGCTTGGTCTATTTTCCCACCTTCAGCAAGATCAGCACTATCATACAAAGCATTAATTAAAGACCTTGAGCGAATGAAATTATGCAACCGATCAAGAACATATTCTTTGGTTGGTTTCCTCATATTTTCAAGATGTAGGAGGTAACGGGCTATGGTTTCTCTGGTGCCCCCATCTACTTTGGTTATCTTCTTCAGAATTTCGTCATGAAAATGATCGCCAGGAGCCTTTCCAAATTTCCGAATGTATTGTTTCGAAATTTCATAGACTTTTTGTGCAATTTGAGACGAAAAGAATTCCACAGGAACTTGCCCACCAATAATTTTGGCAAACTCAGTATCCGTTATGGTAAGATATATTAGACTATCCTGAAGATGTTCAGAAATTGTTTCTTCCATTTGACCTTTTCCCCTTCACTTATATATACATGATTTTTTTAATCAAACTCAAAAAAAGTTTAAAATACTTGTATTCCTATTATTAGTTTTGTATATTTAAAATTGAATGGAGCAAACATATTACCGGGGAGCTTCATAAAATTGGATAGGTTCAGCGGCCGAAACGGGCAGGCTACTCCGTACCTGCCCTTCCAATCTTTCTTCTTACGGAGCCTATACTTGAACGGGGGGTATAAAATGCCACTAACAAAAACTAAAAATAATTCATTCAAAAGTTTAAAGTTTGATGAATTCACAAAAAATGGCAAAGTCAAAAATGTGGTGCGCAGTCAGCTCCAAGAATATTTAGACCGGTATAAACCGTTGATGTTATTTCCATATGATTGGCTTCAAAAAGAGCCTTTATTTTCAGCAAGCGGTAGGGCAAGAGATTTGTATCAATTCCTTTGGGGCAGAAAAGTAGTATCCATCCATAAAAAAATGTTTGATAAGAAAGGCATTCCGTATGTGATTTGTTCACGAAAGGAAGCCTCAGAATATCTCAATGTTTCCGAACCAACTACTGGAAAATGTTTCAAGGAATTGCGTAATATTAAATTAATCAGAGAAGTGAACACATCGGGCAACAATATGGTTTTTGTCCATGATGTTGTTGGAAATGGATTTGGATTCAAAAGATTAAATGGCATCATCAAAAAAGGCAAATCTAAGACAAACATAAAAAAATTAAGCAGCAACCAACATTAAATTTCTTTATGTCCTTTAATGCGTGCGCATGCGAGGCACCGACATTAAATTTTTTTATGTACGACATTAAATTTCTTTATGTACGACATTAAATTTCTTTATGTACGACATTAAATTTCTTTATGTACGACATTAAATTTCTTTATGTCGTTTATAATTTACGTAAGTAAATAGAGTAAGTAAATAGAGTAAGTAAATAATAAGAATAAAAATATAATAAAAATAAGGGGATTTTTTACTAACTTTTGAAAACTTCGTTTTCTCAAAAACATAGAAATTCTTATCAGAAATAAAATCAGAATGAAACAGGTACAAAATAAAAACATGAAACTTTTGTCTAATAAATTTTGTCAGAATAGAATTCTTTTTTAGAAATGAAAACAGAATGAAACCAGTACATCTCTTGTCTAATAGAATTCTTGTTTGCATAAAATAAACTTTTTATCAAAATGAAAGAACTTCCGCCCGTTTTACCACAATTCGAGAAACTGTTTTTAAGGGTTTTGATTTGTAGATGCATAGTTTGTTATGTACTTGATGTAGAAACCTTGCCAGAATTAGGATAAACACTATAGAAAACGATATTAAAAGTATTGCCTATCACATATTTTGAAGAAAATCAAACTTTTTTTGAGTTTGATTAAAAAAATCGTATATATATAAGTGAAGGGCAAATGTTTTGAAAGTTTTAAAAATTACCAGTTCCATAAATCTTAATTAGGAGGTTAAAAAAGTGGCGAAAGTAAAAGAACCAAAAACCGACAAAGAATCTCTTGAAAAGGTATATCTTGGAAAGAGAGTTTCTTTCGAAGGAGACCCTGGTGAGGGTGAATTAAAAGGTACGGTTGTTGCAATCGGTTTAGAAGGTGAAATTATTACCCATGCAGATAATACGAAAGAGGGTCTTGACTATTATCTTAACGAAGACGAGATCACTATTATTGAAGATGAAGAATCTGAGGTAACTGAAGAAGATGTGGAGGAAGAAATTATTGAAGAGGAAGAACCTGAGGTAACCGAAGAGGAGGATGAGGTGGGAGTAGAAGACGAAGAAGAAATAATAGAAGAAGAAACACCACCCAAACCAAAAAAGAAAGCTGAGTCAAAACCTAAGGAGGAGACATCGGAGCCAAAAGCAGTTGCCAAGAAGAAAGGTACACCGGAAGTAGTGAAATCACCTCCGGCGAAAAAGGAAGTTTTTAGCCGTGGTCAGTATCTTGCTAAACTTTTTCTTAAGGGTGGTGGCAAGACTGATTTCTTAACAGAAAAATTGGAAGAAAAATATCCGAATGTTGCAGAATCCTCTCATAGACAACTTATAAGAGAAAGTGGTATGTTTTCAGTCTATATGGGGGTAATGGAAGCACGGGATAATGGTTATTTTTTGAAGAAGAAATAAGTAAATGAATAATAATAATGGGGCTGTGAGGATTTGACAGGCATGATAGTTAGTAGCATCATTTGTCTGTTACTGGTTCGATTCCAGGAAGCCCCTAAAAAGGAAAGAGTGATGACTGGCATCAAGGAAACAAAGAAAGAATTACTAAAATTGTGCAGAGAATTACACTCTTTGAGTGATGCTATATTGTTTTATCTGTCCGAAGTCGATGAAATATTTATGAGGGACAAAACCATTCCAGATGAGGTAGGTAGAAAATTTGCACGATTGTCAAATAAATTAGATTTTAAAAATGATTCCGTTAGACATTTTGCCCTTCATCTTGGTATAAGTAAAAAGGATAAAGAAAGGGCTGTAGCAAAAATACGCAAGTCTGCTGGCCCCGATTTAAAAGAAAGGAAAAATCAATGAAATTGAATAGAGAAAATCTTGCAGACGCCTTGTCCATTTTAAAACCCGCTTTGGTAGGGAAAGACAGACCTCAAATCTTGGAAAGTATCTATTTCGATAAAAAATATATATATGCATATAATTATTCAATTGGTATAATTCTGCCTTTTGAAACCGAATCTGAATTACTTGTTCCCTTTGACCAGTTTGAAATTTTTGTTAGAAATTCGACTGCTGAGGAAATTAATATTGAGATTGGTGATGATCAAGTCAAATTAAAATGTGGTAAAAGTAATGCTGTAGTTGCGGTTGTTGATGGCGATTACCCCGATTTTCTGAAAATCATAGACGAAATTGAAGATGGTTTTTCATTAACAGGGGATTCTTTTTCAGTTGGCACAAAATTGTGTCTTCCTTTTTTGTCAAGTAAAGTTGCCAGGATAGAGTTGACAGGTGTTCATATTACAAAAAGATTTATTGAAGCAACAGATGGAATGAGAATAGCAAGATATGTTTTTCCGGATGAATTGGAGGTAGATTTTGATTCGATAACTCTTCCTCAAGAACTTTCAAAAACATTCCTTAAAATGGGCGAAATTAAAAGAAGTTACATTGGTGAAAATTATGTCATTTTCGATTTTGGTGATGCCCTTCTTTTTGGTAATTTAATTGAGGGGGATTACCCTGATACTTCTAAGTTCTTTCCTGCAATTAAGAAATTTATTGATTTTCCCAAAGATGAATTGAAAAAGGCATTAGTTAAGGTTGGTGACTTCACTGGAGAAATTTGTTTTGAAAGCACTTGTGAAATTGAATTGGGCGACTCAATAGTTGTCCGGCATGAAGGATCGACGGCAGAAATTACTGAATTTCTGGATTTTGGTAAACGTTACCCCAAAGGAAAGTTTGTATTGAATCCCTACCACTTTTCTGTGATGCTGGACAATTGTGATTTATTTTCATTTCAAGAAAAATCTCTATTTGGTAGAAGCCAGGATAATAATTTTAAATGTCTTTTGGCTTTGAATAAAGTGGAAAAAGGATAGGCGAAGACAAATGCCAAACTTCTTTTTTGATCCGAATGAATTAGCTGGTAAGAAAATAGTCAAACAAACCCGAAACTTTTTAGTTGATCCCTGTCGTCTTTGTGGTCTTTACAAACATTGCCAAAGTCCCAAAATGGTTCCGTTTGGAAAGAATGGCAAAAGGATTTTGATAATTGGTGAGGCGCCTGGGAAAATTGAGGATTTAGAGGGCATTCAATTTGTAGGGCGCTCTGGTAAATTATTGAGAAACGCATTAAGAACTTTTGATATAAATATGGATAAAGATTGTGCAAGGACGAACGTACAGCAATGTTTCGTTAGTGGCGCTAAATTTCTTCCAGAAAAAACCCAATTTTGTTATGACCGGCTTGAACAACAAATCAAAGAATATAAACCAAAATTAATAATGTGTTTTGGGCAGGAGGCGTCCAAAAGAATCATTGAGGATCATGACATAGTTCCCGGTCTATCTGGTGATGCTTTTGGTCTTGTGCGTGGTGATGTTTATCCAGTTAGAAAATACGGCTGTTGGGTTTCGTTGAATTATCATCCTGCTTATATTCTTCGAAATAGGGATATATTAGATTTGTTCTATGATGATCTTGCTTTTGGGTTGAATTATTTAGAAGAACCCTTTCCAAAATCAATGTTGAAAGAAGGTAAAAATATATTTGTTGGAAAGAAACCAAATATATTGAAACTCCTTCAAGAATTTAGTAGAAGTGGAGAGGTTTCAATTGATTATGAGACAAACCAAATAAATCCTTTTATTGGGAACCCCGAATTGTTGTATATGAGTTTGAGTAGGCGAGAGGATATTGGATATGTGATAAAACTGAAACCAAAGGATATGGATGTTTTTGGTGCTGTATCCAAATTTCTTCGTTCAAAATCAGGGAAGATTGCACAAAACGGGAAATTTGAGGAGAATTGGTCACAAGTTATATTCGGGCACGGTGTGAAAAACTGGGTTGGGGATACAATTTTGTCTGCTCACATAACTGATGAGAGACGTCATAAAAAGAGTTTGGCTTTTCTTGCCTATAAAGAAACAGGGGATAGTTATAAAGATTTAATTGATGTTAAAAATATTGAAAATGAACCTTTGGATAAAGTAACAAAGTATTCTGGGCTCGATGCAAGGTTCCCTATTTTGATTCATAAAAAACATAGGAAAATTATCGAAGAAGAAAATCTTAAAAGTGCCTATAAGTTTCTTCTTGAAGGAAATAAAGCCCTGTCTCGTTTGGAACAGAACGGCATCAAAATAGATTTGGAAGCATACAAAAAATTCAAAAAGGAGACTGAAAGAAAAAGAGAGCAGTCATTAAAAATAATCAATGAAAGTGAATTTGTGTCTGATTTTAAATCTAAATATCGTAAGAATTTTAATCCTGCCTCAGATGAGGATTTAGCAAAAGTATTTTTTGAAATCCTCGATTGTGAGCCTGTTGGCTATACGGTGATAAAAAGAACTCCTCAAGTTAATGATGAATTTTTTGAATCTCTTGATGAAACAGAATTATCTGGCTTTGTTAATGCTATTCGGGACTTCAAAGGGCATAGCAAAATGACTGGAACATATATTAAATCTATTGTTAAATATGTGGATAAAAATGGTTTTCTTCATCCTAATTATAATCTTTGGGTTGCAGAAACTATTCGCTCGTCCTGTGATAGTCCTAATCTACAGAATGTACCAACACGTGATGAGGAACAGCGGGAATTTCGTAAAATATTCATACCTCGTTATGATTTTTTATTGGATGCTGATCATAAGGGTTCGGAAGTGGCAGTACAAGCCATGCTGGCAAATGATAAGAGATTGATTGCTCAGTTAAAATCAGGTGTTGACCCTCATAGGTATTGGGCAAGCCGTCTTTATCAAAAAGATGAATCTAAAATTACAAAAAAAGAGAGAGATGCGGTTAAGGGTGATTTTGTTTTTGCCCTACTCTACGGTTCTTATTATGTCCATATTGCCCAAAATCTTGGCTTGTCTGAAAGGCATGTCAAGAAATGCCAGGATGAATTTTATAGATTTTATAATGGAATACAAAGATGGCAGGAAGATAAAATCATTGAGTATGAGGAAAATGGATTTGTGAGCACTCCTCTTGGTTTTAGAAGAAGGGCAACTCTTTCAAGGAATCAAATAGTAAATACACCTGTTCAGGGAACTTCATTTCATTATCTGCTTGATACTTTGATTCGAACGATAATAGCTATAGATAAATACAAAATGAAATCATTACCTGTTTTGCAGGTTCACGATAACATTTTATTTGATGAGCCTGAAAAAGAAATAGATAATTTAACTAACATCGTCAATGAAATATCTCATAAAAAAACTTACTGGAAATGGACAAGGGGATTACCCATTACCATTGATTGGGAAATTGGGCAAAATCTTTATGAGATGGAAAAGTTGAAATGAAGAAAATTAGTCGTTTTGTGACAAGTACCAATGAATATGGTGGTGCAAAAATGGTTCAAGTTATGGGTGGGATTTATATAAAATATGATGACCATGAGATGCGCCTTCAGAAAATATTATCAGGTTTGAGATATAAATATGGAACGGATAGAATGATTCATTTGGTTGAGGATATGCTTGAATGAATAATCGGGGCTGTGGCGTAATGGTAACGCAGCGGGGAAGAAACAGGAAACTACACCAAAGTACACAGTGACTACCCTGTGGAGACTGCCGAAGATTGCAGGTTCGAATCCTGCCAGCCCCGACTTAAAAAAATGGAGGAATAAAATTAAATGGTATTAAAAATATTAAAAAGATATATTCCCGGTGTTAATAGATATGATGAGCCAATGGTCTTTGAGCATAAAGAAGGCAAATATGTGAAGTATGAAGATATGATTGGTTTATTGATGGAAATTAGAGAGCTTCTTGAATTAGCATCTACTATAGATGATTATACTGAACCAAGATTGAAAAAAGCAGTTTATCTTTTGGAAAGAGAGATTGATAGATGAAATCATTTCCGTGGGAAATTGGAGCAAAGAAGAAAAAATTATAGTAAAGAAGGGATATTCTCTTGTCACTTTATAACGATGTTCGTCCAAATATGCTTGATGAAGTTTATGGCAATCATGCTACTTTGAAAGCCCTTAATGGTTTCATTGCCAAACCTCCAAAAAGCAGACCACATGCCTACCTCTTTCAAGGAGCAAGCGGATGTATTCGGGGGGATACTCTGATATTTGACCCAATTGATAATTCAAATTTAACGGTAAAAGAACGATGGAAAATAGGGCATTCTTTTAATATTTTTTCTTTTTCTTCCTTTGGTAAGATGGTGGTAGCGAGAGCTTTGCCACCAGTCCAGTATCCTTCAACCCCAATGTTTCGTGTAGATACTTCTCAATCAACTTTTTACGTAACGTCCGAACACCGCTTCCTTTTTGAGTCTGGGGAATACCTCTCATTGAAGGAATTGTTCGGGAAGCGATTCGAGCAATTCCCTCTTTTGTCCATTGAGGATGTTTCCCATGCAGTTCAACACCGAGATGAACCCCATTATTTGCAAAGAGTAATAGATTCTCAAGGTGATTATCCTGAGGGTTTCTGTTTTTGTGATGAACAATTTCGCTGCTTGACAAATATCGGCCGAGAATTTTTTCTATTATTAATCGGTGCTCTCGAACATAACCACCACTATTTGCATGAGGATGCTTTGGGCAATGAATTAAAACGTAACCGCCCTTATCTATTGTCCTCCCCCCTTTCCAGAAATGGTTTTTCTTCCCGGGTAAGCTTCTTCTTCCCTCTGTTGATGTTTTTGTTCTGTAAAGGGAACGTCGAATGGTTCTTATATCAACCTGAAATTTTTTCGCTAATTTTTCTTGGCTTATTCCTTGCAAATAAAGATGAGAAATCTCATTATCTTGATTCTTCGTTAGTTTTGAAAGATATACTTTTGAATCCTTTTTCCTTTGATAAATTCCCTTTGGCATTTTCTTCTCCTTTTATTAATAGTGATGTAGTAACCAGTAGTACTATAATAAAGAATATTACAGAAGTTGTCAAGGAGGAATATTATGATTTTCAAGTACCAATTTTTAATAATTATTGGGCTGGTGGGTTAATACATCATAATTGTGGAAAAACAACTCTTGCCAGAATACTTGCCCATGAATATGAATGTGCTGATATTGATTTGATAGAACTGAATGCTGCTAATACACGAGGAATAGATACCATAAGAGAAATTACAGATATGGCAAGAATCAAGCCTATGGGCGGCAAAAGCAGGGTTTTTATAATTGACGAATCTCATCAACTGACGAAACCGGCGCAACAAGCATTTTTGAAAATAATAGAAGATGCGCCGCTACATTCTTATTTTATGTTTTGTTCTACAGACCCCGAAATGATATTGCTAACCATTAGAAATAGGTGTACCAAATTAACAGTTGATAGTCTATCTGATGAGGATATGACAGATTTAATTGAAGACATTATAGATAGTGATTTTGTGGAAAATGATATTTCTGACGAAGTTTTTGATAAAATAGTTTATTCGTCCGAAGGTAGCCCAAGGCAAGCAATTGTTTCTTTGGAAGGTGTTTTGGCAATTGACAATGAAAAGGATCAGATTAAATTTATTGAAAGGGGGAACGTCGAAAGAGAAGTTATTGATTTGTGCAGGATTTTGTTGAGAAGACCACAATGGAGCGAAATTACAGAAATTTATAAATCTATTAATAAAATTGAACCCGAAAAAGTGAGGAGGCAAATCATCGGGTATATGCGAACTGTTTTGTTGGGTGGTGGTAAAATGGCAGGTAGGGCGGCATTAATCATATCGATTTTTGAAGAGAATACATTTGATGGTGGTTCGGCTCAACTTGTAAGAATGTTGTATGATGGTTTTATTGGAATGAAGGGAGTCTAAAAATTGAAAAAGCAAAAAAGAATTGCTCTTACAAAAAAAGAGCGCCAAGAAGAATTAAAGAAATATCAGGGTACGATTGGTGAGCGGGGTGGTGCTTGGTACATTATGGGCAATGATGAAATGGTGGAGGAATTTAATATTAAACGTCTTGAGGTTAAGGTTGGGGGTGTATTCCTTGCTGTTCTCCCACGTGAGGATTCGGGTTTATTCTTCTTTAAATTATTTGTTCATTATGATGTAGGAGCGGATGGTGGTTCATTCGTCTGCGCAAATCAGATGTGGGATGAAGATTGTCCGGTTTGTAATTATCGTGATGAATTAATTAGAGAAGGAGAGCCTAAGGAAGTCACAGATGATTTGAAACCTACTCGTAGGAATTTACTTCTTGTTGTGAATGTAAAAGACAAACGTACTATAAGGGACGGTGTTCAGCTTTATGACGCCCCAACGATGGTTGTGGACGGGATTGTAAATCAATGCACTGACGAAAGAAGCGGTGATGTTTTAGATATTACCGATTTCGAAGAGGGAAGAAATGTAATTTTTAAGCGAACTGGTAAGGATATGCGTACTCGCTATACCTCTTTTAAAATTGAAGATTTGGTGGATGATGTGCCTGAAGAATATTATGATGATCTGCCAGTACTCGAGGAATTTATAATCAAACCTGACGCCAAAGAAATTGAAAGATTGCTTGGCACCAGTAAAAAATCAAAGGGGAAGAAAAGACGTCAAAATGTTTCTTATGAAGATGATGATGCCGATGGTTCTTATGATAAGGATGACGGCGCTGCAGATGACGATGACATTGTTTTTGATGATGGTGATGATGTCCCTTTTGATGAAGACGACGGGCCTGCTGATGAAGAAACAGAAGAGGAAAGCAAACCTAAAAAAACCAGCCATCGTCGCTCCAGAAAAAGCAGAACAGTTGACGAAGAAGAGGAAGAAGCAGAGGAAGAAGATGATGATTCTGCTCGTGACAAAAAAAGAGCAAAAAGCAATGTAAAATCCAAACTTCGGAAATCCAGAAGAGAAAGGTAAGATTGATGAACTTGTCAGATGAGTTTTTGGCTATCGTAGATACTACCAAAGAAACAGTTTCGAAAACCAGAAGTGATCTCTCAATAGATGGTTTTTCTCTTGAGGAAGAATGTGCTGGTCAGCCAGTTTTATATGATATCATTGCTACCGAATATTCTCATATTTATTGTTTTGTTCAAAGGATAAAGGTACGATTAGAAGAAATAAGAGCAGAGATTGGTCAGAAAATTAGAAGAGACCCCGATGCCTTTGGTCTTTCAAAAATTACTGAATCATCTTTGAATGAATTGATTACGATTGATAAAGATGTTGTTGAAACCAAGAGGGTTTTAAATGATGCTATTGAGTTGTCAATGGAAGTAAAGGGGTTGCTCGATGCCTACGAACACCGCCGTTCCATGTTGAGTAATGAGGTTCAGCTCCGTTTGTCTGGATTGGGAAGTAAAATGTCTGATGTCAAAACCGATAATTATGAAAAGAAAGTTGAAGAAAAACGAAGAAATATTAAGAAGAAAAGAAGAAGAATTGCGGAAAGTGATTAGCACCGGTTCAATAGGAATAGAAATGTCCCTGGGATGTGATGAGCATTTCATTGATAAATTAAGACGGACACTTTTACCATTCCCATTTAAAGGCTGCCCTAATATACCTGGTGTTTATTTTATTAGAACTTTTAATAGTGATGGAATAAAAATTGGTTATACAAAGAACATTGAGCAGAGGGTGTCACATTTGAATCTCGCTCATCCTCATCCACTAAAATTGATGGCTATAATTCCTAATGGAGGTGGCGAAACGGAATTGCTTATTCATAGTCTCTTTGATAGTGAGAGAATAAGAGGAGAATGGTTTAGGGAATCAGCAAATCTCGTGAGATTTATATTCTGTATTAGAAAGATTTACTTTCTTCAGGGGGAAATAGATCATATTAGAGAGGATAACAGACATTTTCGTTTATATTGTAAAGATAAGAAAATTTTAATTAGAAGATGAGGCAGAGGATTGAGAAAAGTAATTAGAAAAAGTAGTGCAGATTCTTTGAAAGTCAAGGAATTGAAATCTATTTCCCATTATCTTTCTACCGGTTGCACAATATTGGATTTATCTATTTCCGATTGCCTGCCTGGTGGATTTGGGGCGGGAAGAATTTCTCATATTTTTGGCCCCGAATCCAGTACCAAATCAATTCTTGTGGCAGAACCGCTTGGTTCTGCCATGAGACAGGGTGGTGATGCCCATTTGATAGATGTTGAAGGTACTTTCGATTTTGGGAGAGCTGTCCTCTTTGGAATAGACACAAAGAAATTAAATTATATTTCTCCTTACGATGAGGATGCTCCTGAAGAAATGACTGTAGAATATCTCTTTGATGAATGTCTCACCAAAATAGAAAAGTCTGTTGGTGGTTTAAAGAAACCCTCCGCTGTTGGTATAGATAGTTTGTCTGCCATAACCAGTGAGAGAGAATTGGATGATGCCGATCCTTATGGAGCAAACAAAGCAAAAATGCTCAGTGCTAAATTTCGTCAACATATTTGGAAGATTAATAAACTGAATCTGGCATTGATTTTTGTTGACCAAACGAGACAGAATGTAGGTGGTTTTGGAAAGAAGCTAACATTTGGCGGTGGTGACGCCCTCAAATTCTACGCTTCAACAAGAATATATGTTGAGAAAAAAGGTAATATTGTTAATAAATTTAAAAGAAAAATTGGCATCGAGGTATATTTCAAAGTTGAAAAAAACAAAATAGCCAGTCCTTTTCGAGAAGGTACTTTTTTACTTTTATTTGATTATGGAATAGATAACATTGGTACATCATTAACGTTCTTATTTGAGCACGATTCTGATGCCACTAAGGGTTGGTATAAATGTAAGGAAAAGAAATTGAGATTTAAAGATATGGTTTATTATATAGAAGAAAACGATTTGGAAAAAGAA
>Ga0307928_10000495_pt1 | contig 29548 bp, 69 predicted proteins | sample AceLakmetagen232_FD_201815 | JGI IMG/M metagenome (GOLD analysis project Ga0307928, IMG submission 201815) | Saline water microbial communities from Ace Lake, Antarctica - #232 | ecosystem: Environmental > Aquatic > Non-marine Saline and Alkaline > Saline | place: Antarctica: Ace Lake... | reverse complement strand
AATCTCTACATCACCAATAATCTCTACATCACCAACAAACTCCGGCTTAATTATATCAAATTCTTGATAATCAGAATCAGTTACTATGAGATCTTTTCTAAGTTTATCAAGATTAAATATAGCTCCTATATCCAACCTTTGATTATCAGAAAGAACTAACACTCCTGGAGGAGTTTTTAATCTCTCTAGCTCTTTCGTTAAAATTTCTATGAGCTTCTCATAATCCTTAAGCAAAGCCTCTAAATGCTTACATCTTTCACATTCTTTACGTTCTTCCATTTTTTTACTCCTATCCTATTAAAGGTTCTAACAAACCGACTAACAAAACAAATAACATAAACCCAACAAATAATAACAAAATCAAACAGCCTGGATCTAATAACACACAAACACAAAGAAACAAAATATTTGTAGCTGTCTCCATTATCTCTAATTTCATTTCATACAATTCATTATGAAAAGCTTCAATCACTTTATCCCACTCCTTACGGAGATAGTCTACTATTTTCTGTTTTAATTTCAAAAAATACATCTCTTTACCTTACTAAAAAATCAAACACTTTATTCAGTTTTTCATATCAGTCCAGAATTTAATTCTTTCATCTATTAATTTATTACGATCTTTGTAAAGCTCATCTGGTTGGAATCCTTCCCAAAGACTATCATTTCCTTTTTCATGAATTATGCATGGAGGTTCTTCATCATCAACAAGCACAAAAGGAGGATACTCAAACCAACCTACAACTATTTGAACAGGGCCATAAGGTTTCAATATCCAGTACGTTTCATCTATCTTAATCTCTACACCATCAGCAGTATTCATTTCAATACTTCAAATAAATCAGCATTCTTTACAGCTTTTTTTACTTCAGCTACATCATAGAAATACAACTTCTGTTGATCTTGATTCGCTCTAATATTCTGTTTAGCTAACTCAATGTATTCTTCTTTATGGTCTATTCCAATAAACTGTCTCCCAAAATCAGTAGCTGCAAGTCCTGTCGTTCCACTACCCATGAAAGGATCCAGAACTATCTCATCAGGATAGCTGTACAATAATATCAGTCTTTTAGGTATCTCTAATGGAAAGGGGGCTATGTGCTTCATTTTCTTAGCTTTTGCAGGCGGTATCTTCCAAATAGAATTTCTCCAGCTTTTGAAATCACGAGGATTCAAAAAATACCCTTTTCGTTTATTATGAGTACCAAACTTTCTAAATATTAAAATATACTCATGCTGGTCCGCTAATGCAGGATCGGATGGATTACAATAACTCCCCCAAGCCGTACCACACTGTCCATATCCTTTATGCCATATAATTTCCCCCAAAGCCTCGCACTTATCTTCAGCCCATTCATAGATTTTATGTGTATTAGGTAAATAAGGCCTTCTTTTAGTATTAGCCACGTTTATACAAAGCTTACAGCCAGGTCTCAATACTCTTAAACACTCATCCCAAACAGTTGAAAGAAACTCATGAGCCTGTGTAAAATTTTCAGGTTTATAGAGATCCCCCCACATATTACTAACTCCTGGATATGGTGGGCTGGTAATCATTAAATCAACACTGTTATCTTCAAATGTTTCTAACACATCTAAACAACCCCCACAGTAAAGTTTAATAATGTCTGTTTTGTAGGTAGGTTTTACCATTCTATCCATGCTCCCTCCATTTCAGGACAGTCACCATCTATCGCCATATCTCCAGTAACTTGTACCATTTGTCTCTCATCTTCTCTCGGATCACAACAACCATTCCCTTGAATTTGCTCAACATCTACATCCTTATATTTCTCAAGATATTCTTCAACAGTTATTTCCCCATCAACTATTTCTCTTATAGAACTTCCATCTTCATTTACAGGACATCCACAATAACCACAGCGGTATATTTTATCTATCACTATTTCTCCTTCTTTAATAATAAATCTCTGACCATTCAAATAATGTGGTTTAATACTTTCTCAATGTCATCAGCGACAGTTTCATATGTTTTTGCTATTTTTAGACCAGTATAACCACATATTGGCCTCCTCCAACTAACTGCTCTGCGTAAATATTCTAATATGAGTTCTCGTAATTCTGTTTCTGTTTTATTGTCGTTCATTTTCGCCTCCTATGCGCGGTTAGCTACTATTTGTTCAAACTGTTTAATGAGTCCAGCTTCCTCCGCTTCATCACGAAGACAAGTAAAAATAAACCCTTCTTCGCAATATCCTTTATTCTCAATTTCCAGCCTCAATGATTCACAGTCTGAACAAACTTTATGCGTCATTGCTTCTCTGTCCCAAATACCGCTATGACGGAAATATAACTCTCCTTTTTCAATAATTCCTCCACACTCGCAACATTTATGTTTTTTTCTCGCTTTGCTTCTTATTCGGTTATAAACAGTCGGCTTACACATCTTCACCTCCTATGTATGATTTGATTTTATTGATTAAAAACATATAATTCAAAAAACTCATTCAAAGTCTCAATAGTTCGCCTATCATTCAACTTTTTTAGGTTATCTATAAATTCCCTTAATGGATAAACGAGGTCGGCAGTTTCAACATCCGTATCTAATTGGTCAGCTATCTTCGTTAAAAAATACTCTATATTACCTTGCATCTTCGCCTCCTATGCGCGATTATTCCATTCATTTATAAGTCTTTTAATCATTTCCTCGTTCCCTTCGCTTGGCTTAACTTTTCCCCATAAATAACAATCTTTTGTATGTCCTTCAATAGCCATAAGTTTAAGCCCAAGCCCTAAAGCTGGAAGTTCCCGATTATAAATATAAACCTCTTCACCGCAAAAAGGACATTTTCCAAGAGGAACATCTAATACTTCAAAGCCCCTTTTTTTGAGCATTTTAAGATATTTGCCGCTTGGTTTCATTTTCGCCTCCTATGCGCGGTTAGGGTCAAGCGCCGATAATAATTTGTAAAGAATACGGTCGGCAAAATTAAATGATTCCCAACCCATATCCACAAGATTACTTTGCTCCTCTAAATACTTTTTTAGATTGTCTATTTCTTCTTTTGATAATTCTATTTCTACTTGCATTTTCGCCTCCTATGCGCGGTTTGGGTGAATTAAATCGTTAATTTCCCTAATCGCATCAATAACTTTTATATCATAACGTTCCATCGCACTTTCTATTTCGCCGCCCGTTGGCATACGTTGTATTTTGTTTCCTACCCATCCACCTACTAATTCATCCAAAGATAAAGATTGTGGATTATCAGGACATACCATCTTCATTATTGCTTTTTGGCGCGCCTCTTCTACTCCTGCAAAAATTACTCGTATTCTTGGAATAAATTCTGGAGATATATAATTTTCCATCTTCGCCTCCTATGTTTCAACTATCAAGGTTTGCTTGATACAATCGGTTTCAGCGCGCCGGATGTAGTAATCCATAGCACACTCTATACAATCTTTATCTGCCATGTCAATTTGCGCTTGCTCGGATAACTTAAGGCAAGGCATATCTTCTTCGTTAAATTCGTATGGGCAAGTATCGTCTACTGATAATTTTAGCGCAAGTGTTAAGACCTGTTTTGCCTTGAGCAAGCCCATTACTTCTTTATTTAATCGCGTTATCTCACGAACATCCTCGGGGTCGCCAACTTTAATCATTTTTCTCCCTTGCGATAGTGTTTTTTATACAATCAGGATGTCGGTGGATAAAACCATCTTCTCCTCGACGCCCTAAAACACCAAAAATATGGCAATACAAAGTAGGAGTTGTTGTTTTCCCTATATCCATCGGGTCTGTATAAAGGAATTTACAGGGCATATATGACCATAATCGAGGATTATTACATGGTATTTTATACCCGCAAATTTCTTCACTACATTCTATTTCTATTTTTACCTCTTTAGATAGCACCACAAAGTTAGTGGCATCTTCTGGTATAGGCGGAGGCCCATACACGGGATTAGTCGGTTGCTTCATTTTTCTCCCTTGCGATAAGCAGTTCGATATAATATAGAGCCTTTTCGTAATCCCTTAACCGTTCGCCTTTTTTGCGTGCCCGGCAAATATATTTAACAATCGACCCCTCGGCAAAATCCAATTTAAAGGCCTCGATTAGATGTATAGGCTCTATACCTGACTTTGATTTATAGTGGTTCGGTTGCTTCATTAATAGCTCCTTTAGTCTATTCTCCAATATTCATTTGAGTCTGACCAACTCGTCATTGTCAGCGGTGCACTTGCCATTTGCATAGCTTTTGCGAATGTCCTAAATGGCTTTTCTTTTGAGCCACTATTGGTATCTTTTCCTTTTTGTGCATCCACATACCAGCCTTGCGAAGGGTGATTTAATACTCTACTATGAAATACTGGACATTCACTAAAAACACCCCGGCAATAAATTATGTCACCCTTTTCATATTTTGGTATCGGACATAAAATCCCTTTTGATTGTTTATATCCTACCCATGCCACAACAGCAAAAATGCCAATTACAAACAGTAAAGCCCTTATATTACGCAATCTTCGTTCATCCTTTTTCATTATTTCTCTCCCTCGTTAGGTGGCTTGCTCAATATTTTTCCAATCCTTCTGACGTTATTGTCCACGGCTTTGGTGCAAGACGCTCTGCTCTAATCCAAAACTCATCTCCACATTTTCGACAGGAAAAGGTATCTTCATAATACTCTTTGTCATCTTCTATTGTAGTATCGTTCCATTTTTCTATTTCATTTTCATGCCCACAATAAGGACACTTTGCACTATCTAGATAATCCGAATTAGTCAGTTGCTTTGGCATCGGTGGCTCCTTTTATATCCACTTTTTCAATCGATCTTAATGGCATAAGGTGTTCCGACTGACAAAACGGACATACAGGAAACAATGCAGAACTGCCATTGAAACTTTTTTTGCACTCTAAACAATAATAATCATAATAGTTATTCATCCCTCTCCTTTTGGTTGAGCTATTAAATTTAGTTGGTCCATTAAAAATGCAAAAGGCATATAAGTAACTCTAAAACCTATTCTATGTAACATTTTCACCATTACTTCACCAACAGGATTCATAGTGTGAATTATAAATGTAGTTTTGTTTAAACGTTCTGGTTTATTCTCAACCAACCAACGAATTACTTCCATCCCACAATCTTCACGATTAGTATCTACATACACTTCTCCACCTAGATCATGGTCAAGAAAAACTTGACTCCAACCTTGAGCAGCTAACTTTTCAATACAATCTTCTGCAGTTTTTACCCACACAGCATCAGGATAAAATCTTAAAAAATACTCAGCACGACTCTCATCATCGTCTAGAAAAAGTATATCTAAATTATTTTCCATTAGTTCCCTTTTCATGGTATTCTATTAATGCTTCTTCAACCATATCCCACCAGGTTTCATTTCCTGACATCTGAATTACTGAAGGATCATCAACTCTCTCCTCTTTAAGCTCATCTACTTCCCTAATAATAATCCAAGCAGGAAATAACTCTTCTCCATAATATTCATCCATAATTGCTTGACGTGTTAAAGTATCCAAACCTTCCCAAAGACTTTCAATATATAGATTCATATTAGACTCCTTCAGTTAGTTTATTCTGAAAATACTCCTTAGTCATCAGAGCTGTTTTCTTACCAATAGCTTTACCTATAGACTTACTCCACTCAATTTCTCCTTCACCTTCTCTTTTTACATCAGCAACCATCGCTTTAATAATATCTCCCATCTTCTCCATAGAAGGGTCCTCAATCTTATCTAAGATGTGCGAAAGCCTCATTGGAGTTACCCACTCATCTGCAACTTCATTAGCCTTAGATAGCACTACAAGCTTCTCAGGACTAACTTTACGAGATGTATTAGTTTCTCTAAAATCATCCCTTTTATGCTTACAAATAATTCTCTTCCCATTGTTCTTAGATAATTCCATTAAAGGACGAAGAACAATCCCCTCAGCCTTCTTGGAATCCTTAATTCCGTTGCGATACGCCTGTTTAGAGGGATAATCTCGCTCACGATCTATTTCTGCGAGATTAGTAGATATTCTCCTATAATGGACAAACTCAAGGACCAAGGCTATCGCTACATTCTCCGCATCTGGCACAGATAACCAATATTCTCCTATCTTAACGTCAAAAACAACAAATTTTAATTCTTCACCATAAGTACCAGACATGCCTTGACATTTACCACCATATGCTTCACCATATATAACTATCTCTTCTACATCAAGTTCTTTGAACTTAGAGATCAAAGTATCCTTATCAAAAAGAGATACAAACTTCTCATGCTTTTCCCCACCAGAGAAAAACCTAATCTCATTATTCTTCCAAGAAATATGAGCAGACGTTCCATGGATCTTTTCAAGAGCATAACATTCCTTGAACAAAAGAATGTCTTGATTTTTGTAGAGGTTGTCGATGTGTAGATATGCCATAATTATTTCCTTATATCTAAAAATTGGAGGGAAGCTATCGGCGTTTCCAAATTCTGTGTATGGCGACTCATTGGACGGCAACAATCAGCGGAAACATCGAAACGCTGCCATACTCTACCGGCGCTAAATGTGCAACCTATAAACACATTGTATGTATGCGCTACCGATAGCTTCATATTTTCAAAAACTTTAAAGAACTATCTTCTTTCACACTACTATACACTTCAGAAACCAATTTATTCAAACTATTTTAAATAATCCTTATAAATATTATTCATCAAATAAACTTGGGAGATTCTTAGGCTCATCAGCTTCAACCTGTTTTTTATCTTTTATAATCTGATTACAAGTACGTCCATCTCCATTGATAGGCTCTTTGTCCATCCAATCACCAAACACGGAACTAGTCTCAACTGCAAATATATCAAAATCATGTATATCAACCAATTCTTGCGCTTGTTGTTCATTACCAGCCAAAACGTAACAGTACCCTTCTTTAGTAACCTCGTAAAGTTTCATTTTCAACCTCCGGTTTATTTGGGAGATGCAGGAATCGAACCTGCGACATTTTGATTAAAAGTCAAATGCTCTAGCCAACTGAGCTAATCTCCCATTATTCAGTTTTCAATTATTAATAATCATCCACATACTCATGAATACTGAATTTATCACCCATACGAGCATAATCCATTAGAAATTCCTTAACTTTCTCATCAGTCTGTTTTTCAACTTCCTCTTCTGTAAAACCAAGGTCTTCAACTAAATCAACAGTCTGTTCACCATCATTACCGAAGCCTTCCATTACCCATTCTACTGTCCAATACCTGTATGCCATTACTTCTTTCCTCTCTCTAAAGTTTCTAACATAGTTGCAAGATCTTTATAACCATTTAGATTTACTATTTCATCCATAAACAACCCATCAGACCTATAAGCTAAACTTACCATCGGTCCTATATGATCACTCCAACAATTATTGAAATTATCATATTCCCTATTACAAAGTAATGATTCAGTATTTTGCTCAAGAGCTATTTCTAGTGCAGTATTCTCACATGGTGATGGAATAGTTAAATCAATACCATTGACTTTTACATCTACCATATACTCACAATTCGTACGTTTCTTAGATTCAGTAGCTCCTTCTTCTGTATCAAAATCAAGTCTATACAAATAAGAACAACCTCCTTCTCCAACAACATCATCATTTAGTTTAGCCATGGTTTCTTCATTTTCCATATTGTCCATTACTATATTTAATTCATTTAGAGTTAAATCTACAACTCTAAATTTCCAATCTTCCCCAAAAGTATTAAACTCTTTTGATACTCTTTTCTTTGAAATTGACAGATTACACATACTGGCAAGTTTTATAATCTTGTCCTCATCACAATCCCAAAAAATCCAGCTTGAGTTCTTTCTCATCTCTTCTTCCCTTTCTGTTTAGTTTTTTTAAAAGCGCCACCGGTAGGATTTGAACCTACGGCATCCTGGTTAACAGCCAGGCGCTCTGACCAAACTGAGCTACAGTGGCGAGTTTATTCCATCCCTACAACTATACCATCTCCGTCCACCTAACAAAATCCTTCATCCAATCCTCTGCATAACGCTCTACAGGTATGGAATCTAACACCCCCATATTTTCCATAAAAGCATCTACATCCTCAATAATAGCAAGTACAAACTCTTCTACTGTTAGTTCCGTAGGATGGTGCATTTCCGTTGCTGCTTCGCGTACAGGTTCACTCATTTCTTCTTTCCTTTCAGTTAATACGGTACTGGAGGTAGGATTCGAACCTACGACCCTCTGCATGTAACGCAGACGCTCTACCAATTGAGCTACTCCAGCATTTTATTCTTCTTCATCAAGCTTATCAATAAAACTAAACTTCTTTCCTTTCTTTTAATAAACATAGCGCCTTTATATAAGCAATTAAATCACTAACTTTTATATTACCGTAGCTAGAATTCTCAAGTTCATCTATTTTACTTTCATCACACCCTATCGACAAAGCCATCTCTTCTTGAGTAATCCCTTTGACACAACGCATAGCAAAAAGTGTATGAGCTAATTCTCTATTGATTAGTTCCTGTTTAAGTTCTTCTTTGAACTCCCCATCTTTAATTATATCATCAACCATTTCTAACACACTTTTATATTGCTTACCCATTTCTTCCTTTCATTGTATTTACAGCCCCGTCTAGAGTCGAACTAGAGTATGTGGGTCCAAAACCCACTGTGTTACCATTACACCACGAGGCTATTAAATCGGGATAGCAAGATTTGAACTCGCGTAACTCGGACCCAAGCCGAGGACTCTACCAGGCTGAGCTATATCCCGTTTATATTCATTTTCTTTACTACCATATATCATGTTTATCGTTTGCAAAATGTAACGCTCGTAACTCTTTCATAACACTATCTGGAACCCATCGTAATTTATCTTTAGTATTGCACCTACAATAGTAACCTAACTGAGCAAATTTTGAAGAACTTGGGAGTCCACTATCTATCTCTCCAAAGTTTTCCTTTATAAATTGGTTCTTAATCTCTTCCCAAGACTTATCTGGACGAGCTACCCCACCTGTACGCCTACTTACTTGACGATAGTTCATCTCAAATAATTCTTGTGCTGTTTGTCCTGAATATCTTTTAGCATAGTACATAGCTATCCTTTATTTCAATTCCATTTCTTCAATGATGCAACCAGAAAACGCTCCACCTTCCCATTCAATAGGATTCGCTTCTATTTCTTTACATCGCTTCTCTGCGTTCTTCTTTTTCTTATATGCACCCGCACAAATAGAACATTCAAAATCATGTGCCATTACTATAAATATTATCATTTTTATTCCCTTTCTTTAGTAAAATTGTCCCAAATCTTTTTTATTTCATTATAGCTACGCTTTGCTTCCAAATCATCCTTAGTTTTTAAGGACAAACGAGATCTCTCTCCTCCGGTATAAATATCAATATACCAATATCCATTAATATACTTGTATATATGACTATTGAATTTAGGAATAACAACATCATCCCTAATATTCTTCATACGTTTTCTTAATTCTGTCATTTTAGTTTCCTTTTCAATTTGGGTGAGAGGACGAGACTTGAACTCGCAATTACTTGGGTCACAGCCAAGCGTTCTACCTATTGAACTACCTCTCACGTGATTCTCTATTATTTCTTTATACGACTTGCGATAGCACTGATTAGCTCCTCAATAGCATCACTACAAAGGGCAGATAGTATAATTATTCCAAGTGCTACACCAATACCAAAGAAACAAGCAAATATCTCTACAGCTTCTCCCATAATTTCACGTCCTTTCTTTTTTACTTAGTAGCATTAATCCTTTCAAAGTAGTCATCCACTGTTTCCAATATTATAACTAAATCTTTACCACAATTAGAACAGACAGGAAAATCACCCAATATAGTATCACAGCATTCACAAACTCTCTCATAATATTCCAAGTCTCTATGTTTTCTACTCTCTCCACAATAAGGACAAACAACTTCTCCATATTTAAAGAAAATATCTTGTTGAGCTAAAATAGTATCCATCTTATCAATAAGATTCGTAGTTACTAATACACCATCCTTACAATCTTCTGGCGATTCAATAGGATAACACTCACCAGCTTTCACACACTCATAAGTTGGCACACCACGAACTACAAACTCTCTTTTTCCTGCATCAGGATTCTCTTTAACAGTATCAGAGTCTATCAACACTTTAATAATAATTTCAGACATCTTTATTTCCTTTCTTAAAATGGTGCCGGAGGTAGGATTTTAACCTACACGTAGAGGAATTAGCCTTTTCCTTTTTCTACACCAGTGTCTGGCATGTATATTTCCATCACTCCGGCACAATAACTATAAATTTTGGTGGAGCCGCCCGGAATCGAACCGGGGTCCATAATTAGTTAATATCCAACATCTACATGTTTAGTTCACACAATTTAGTTTTAAAAGGAATCACATATGAACAATCTTCCTTTTTCAACACACCTACCCCCTTGGTTTATTCAAACCAAGAAACTACTACATCATCCGTTAAGATTTCTGTTTCAACTCCTCACTAGCTATGCAGTCTCACTAGAATCTTGAAGAGAGTCAAGCTACAGAAGCGACTCTATATGGTGCAATCGGAATTGCGTTTGTTTGTTTTCAAACAGTTTTACAAGTTATTTGAGCTTGACATGCAGTTAAACACTAAGCATAATCTGTCGATACCAATTCGGCCCCATTATCAAAGAACTTTAATTATTAACAAAATCCGGGGCGTCCTACCAAGTTAGACGAGTTGCCAGTTTTGCCACAGCGCTATGGTAACTTCACTGACAATAGAGATTTGAACTCCGATTTCCCCAGTCAAAACTTTTACAAAGAACTTTAGTTATTAACAAAATGGAAGGTGTCTTTCCAATTAGACCACCTGCCAGCACCGAATAGTGGCCAACACTATAGAACTATTCAGCTTCTACTACTGACAGGAACGGATTCGAACCAGCTATCTCCTCCCTCCAAAACTTTTACAAAGAACTCTATGACCCCTGTTGTTATCACCGAAGCGCTTAGCGTCTCACCACAACGCGAGAGGTCATAGACAAAACTTTTAAAGAACTATTAGAATTCTGTTCCTTTCATACTACTATACACTTCAGAAACATATTTATTCAAACTTTTTTCAAATATTTTATCTCTCTTCAAACACAGCACTCTTTTAGATGTTTTTTACACCGTTCATCAAACTCTAAATCATAACTATCATAAACAGGGCCCTCATCATACGATCTCATCCACAAGTAGCCATCGCCTTTACAACGATCACAAACAATATTAACATACCCATCCTCACCTCTTCTATAAGAATTTAAAATACCAGAGCCTTTACAATATAAACACACTACTTTAACATAATGCTTTTTTAACTTCTCTCTTATCTTTTCTTCTTCTAAACACTCAATTTCTTTATTTATACTATATATCTTTCCTTGAACACGAACAGCTTCTTCTATAAGTTTATCTTTCTGACCTATTAGATTCTCTGTTTCTTTATCCATATAAAACAATTCATCGCTATTCATTTTATCCTTTCATTTTTATGGTCGCGGGGATGGGACTCGAACCCATATTATGCTAGCTTATGAGGCTAGTGAGTTACCAATACTCTACCCCGCAACATTTTCATTCCCAATAATAATTATATTTATAACCACTCCACTTTCTCATTTTACTCTCCTTTTTACCTTTCTATTAACTCAAAAAATCAAACAGATTTTATAGTTCCCTTCCTATCTTCCTCCAACATACTAACAAATATCAACAAATAGTTAATAATATCCGCTACCCTTTCCTCAATTGGTTCTGACTTTATCTTCCTTGTATTGAACCAATAAACCAAACCATCTATATGCTTAGTCAAATACACAAACAAAATATCATACTTATCTATATCCCTATCCTTTAACTGTTCTGCAAGCCTCTTAAAATTAGCATTAGAATCATCTGAATCCCTTGCATACTCCTCGCCTTTTGTTTCTAATAATACCTTACACCTATCATTAAGAAATCTCTCTATGAATATAGCTCTTTCTTCAAATGTCATTAGTAACCCTTTCTGATTCATGTCCACCAAAGAAAGTTTCCACTTGTTTTTTCCAACTCATAAAATGTACATATCTTTCAATAGCTCTATCCCTATCTTCATCTTCCTTCTTTATATGATAGTCTAAATCCCTCTCAAGTAATTCAATATTCGCTTTCTTATAGTCCTCCCAGGTAGAATCCCTTTCTAAAAGATAATACTCTGGATCAGGAGGTTCAAACTCACTCTCTACCAGTTCTAGTTGCTTAATAGCATATTTTACCTTCTCTTCATGCTCTGTATTTACATATGAATCTCTAAATACATATAAGGTATTCAAGGATTTATCATAGTACTCTTTTGCACGTTCCTGCTTTTCTTTTTGTGCTTCAAATTTCCTTTTACCTTCAGCAGAAGCAGTGTTAAATCTCTTTCTCCAACCCTTATCACCTAACCCTTTACATTCTTCTAATTCAAGACGTGTTTCTATAATTCTTTTAGTGTGATAGTTACTATCCATTTGTTCTTTGAGATGATCTTTAATAGCCTCCTCTGACATATCAAAACTATCCTCTCTGAGCATAATACACATCCCAAAAGCTCTTGAAATATCTTGAAGAAGCCATCTTTTCACATCCCAATCTTTTTCTAATTTAGCTGTATAGCCTGTAGGCATGTTCTCTCCTTTAATTATTTAATAACTGCATCCATGTTACAAATGAAACGTACTCTATAGTCCATGCCCATGCCATCAACATTATTCAAACCATCACCAAGCTCTCTTCTAAAGTTTAATACCTTCGTTAGTGCACCATCAGGCTCTTCTGCTTCAGTAAAAAAATAGCCCTTATTAATTTTTACTTCGTAAAGAAACATTTTTTCTCCTTTGAGTTCTTTAGTTTAATTCCCTTTAATATTCAATATAGGTAGTAATCTATCTACTACTTCTACAGTTGGTTCTATCAATCTAACAATCTCATCAGGGTCCTTATACGCCTGAGGCGCTTCATCCAAACAACTTTCAAGATGGCTGTTTAACACTCCATGTTCCTTCATTACCCTAGCTACATCTTCAGGCCTAATAGTTTCTTTAGCTTTCTTCCTACTCATTAACCTTCCTGCGCCATGAGGAGCTGAATAGTTCCATTCCCCATTTCCTTTCCCTATTCCTAAAATAGAACCATAGGCCATGTTCATAGGTATAATAACAGATTCCCCAGCATAAGCCGAGATAGCTCCTTTTCTAATCATTGGAGGAGACTGTGTAAAATCAATATAATTATGAACAGACTCAACTATAAGATCCTCATTAAGGTTTTCATCAAAGTAAGTCAATGCAACAGCTAACATAAGCTTTCTGTTCATAGAAGCCCATTCTTGAGCAACCTTCATAGCGTCATAATAATGCTTGGCTGAATATATGTCATTAAGCACAACTTTACTAATATTAGAAGGAAGCCAACACATATCCTTATCTACACCTGTCCCTAACATCTCATGAAGATTAGATGCTAACTTCTGATGAAAAGTAGCTATTTGTAATCCTGGATTCCTAGAACCAGAATGAATCAGTACCCAAGCTTCACCTGTTTCAACTGCATAAGCTACTTCGACAAAATGATTTCCGCCGCCGAGGGACCCCATAGCAGTAATAGCTCGTCCAGGAATAGCTTCCATCTTTGACATATCCTGTCCAAGATGATTAACAGAAAATATAGCCTGCTCAATAAGTAATTGGTGCATCTTATTAGTAATCTCCCCACAGCCAAGCTCTTCATACATATTATCACGAGGAAGAGCATACTTATTCTGCAAAGATTTTGAACCAGAGAATCCCATCGGTATACACTTTCTAATATAAATATCAAGCTTATTAAGATCTATATCTCTATAATCTATAGACAATGGATAAGCTGAAACACCGCATCCGAGATCTACCCCTATAACGTTAGGAATAATACCTTTTTTAGTATTAGCCCTTACAGTAGTACCTATTACAGCACCCTTTCCTTCATGTCCATCAGGCATAATAACAATATCGCCAACCCAAACATCTAGCTCAGCTAAGCGATTGATATGGTCTATAGCTACTTGGCCTATATTTTCTGCAAATATTTTGACATTTGTTTTACTCATTAGTTTGACCTTCTTTTGATTCTTCGTTAATAGCTATATCAACTGATTGGTATGTTTTATAGCTACTTTGTAGTAATCCAATTTTATGGGCTTGTTTTGGAGTTATACGACCTTCTCTCAATAGCCTATTTAATTCTTTATCAACGTAATCATACACTCCAGCATGATCTTCATTAATTACAGTCTCACAGAACTCTATAGTCTGCTCTACTGCTTTAACTTCTTGGTTTGCTGAAACTTTGCTGCTTACTATGACTGAAGTAGTTACACAAGCAAATATAGCTAAATAAAACATTATTCCTACAGTAATTAATGCAGTGCCGAATTTTTCGTATTTAATTCTCTCTTCTATAGTCATCTTACTCTCCTTTAAGTGAGTCAGGATTCTGACCTTCTCCAATTACTCTTTCAAACAAAACATTGGCTCTAAGTAATCCAATTTGATGTGCTTGTTCTGGTGTTACATATCCTTCTTTTAACATTCTGTCTAATTCAGCTTCAACATAGTCATAAATTTCTACAGAATCTTCGTTAAGTACAACTCCACAGAACACTATGGTTTGATCTACTCCTTCTCTTTTCACAGATTTAATCTCTCCACACTGGAAGAATAAACAAACAACTATCGCTATAGCCACGAATATAAACGTAATACAACCAGCTTCATTATCCATTTCAATCTCCTTTGATTAACCATTTCTTAAGCGTTCAAAAGTAGCAGCTACATCAGCTTTATACTCTATTCTTCTTATTGCTTTATAAGTAATAAACCCAAATATAATATCTAACATAAGAATACACATAATGTTAATAGGCCACAACCACCACGGAGTTATTCCAGCATTAACTATAAAATACCACGAACAAGCTATTATTATCCCTAATCCTATTATGTGCCATCCAATAGTTCCTAATATCAATTGCATTTTTTCTCCTTTTTAGTATCGATATGCATTGAAAGCTTCATCCGTGCAAGAAATTAATCTTTTGATATACTCCTCAACACACAACTTATCCCCATGCATCTTCACAAACCTTAAAGGCTTATCATCAAGACCCACATAGATACACCAATCATAAGTATCTCCTCTAACAGCTATCCAACATAAGCCTTCTCCACTATTAGACATATTAATGCCCTCAGGAGAATCTATAGCTGTCCCTGTTGCAAATATACTACTAGGCTCCATATCTTTTAAGTCTTGTAGTGTTAGGATATTCATTTTAGTTTCTTTTTAATAATATCCATAGAGTTTAAGATGTCAGAAAGCTTTCCAAATATAGCTACCAACATAATAGTTATAATAAAAGCCTCAGTGCCTGTACTGCCAGATAAATGCAAAGACATAATGCAAGCTAGCAAAAGCAAAGTTGTAATCAATGAAATCATTTTAGTCTCCTTTGTTATAATGTTTCTCATGAATAGCAGCTGACTTATTTAACCATTCCATATTATCAACGTATTCTTCTCTTAGATATGCTTCATAAGCCAAAATTAAACAAGATTGATGAGCGTATTTTGCTACCTTTTCTTTTTCATTTTCTTCGTGCATAGAATCCCATACATCCATAGCTTCTTCAAATCTCCATAGGAAATGTAAAGTTTTTACTTTATTAGCTTTTGCTTCATCAAAATCTGGCTTGAGCGCAATAGCCTTATTAAAATCAGATAATACATCTAACTTATTACTACTATTTTTCCCAGATTCAGGTGGATATTGTGGTTTTTCATACGTCATCATTTTAGTCTCCTTTAGTTGTTTAAAAATGTAGATTTTCTAATTTCTCTATTTGCTTCTTTAAAGCAAGAATCTTATTTCTTTTCATCAGTTTAGCGTGCTTAACAGCATCATAATAATTACAATGCCAATCCTTACCTTGAAAACAACTTCTTCTATTAAGATCTTTTTCATTATGTACAATTACCATCATACCATCATTCTTAATCTCAATAAGCTCAAACTCTAAAATACCCTTTGTTAGAGCATATTTTGTTACATAGACTTTTTCCATTTTAGTCTCCTTTTAAAATAGCATTAAAAATTTTTAATAATTTTTTGCCGTCCAGTATTCAATTTCAATTGTTCTTGGGTCTGATTGTCCAGATACGGTCAATTCAATATCATTAAATATGAATGTAACCTTTGTATCAAGATCCTTTGCTAGCTTTATTGCATCATCTACACTTTTAGATATACTATTACCAGGTGTAGCACAACCTCTAATTTCTTCAATAATCATTTCTCTCCTTTGTTTTTATTTCTTTCATAATACTATACACTTCAGAAACACTTTTATTCAAATTATTTTAATTTATTATTCAAATTGTCTGTAAGCATTACTCAATCAAACTACTCTTCACGCCTTCTATGTATCCACAAAAAATGCAAACAAGTAGGACAATGGTACCCTTGCCACAATTTACCATCAATCCTTAAAGTATTACACCCCCTACCTTCTATCTCTCTATTTAAATCAACTACAAACTTTTTCCTACAATGAGAACACATCACATCTAGTTTCATAATTATTACTCCTTATATATCTGTTCCTTCACCCTACTATACACTTAGGGTTTGAATTTATTCAAATTATTTTACCATCACTTAACTAAACTTTACATCTACACGACATGACACCCTACTATACAGAACCACTACCATACAGTTCTCTACGCTACCGAACCACTACCGTACTTGGCATTACATTACCCTACCTTAACTCAACGAAACTGCTCTGTGCTGGACAATACCTTAACTACACTCAAATTTTCTCTACTATACCTTTACTCTACGTTACCGCAACGCGCTTTACTTCACCTTGCCTTTACATTACCCAACCTAACTCGACCTTACCACCACACTCTACCTCCACAGAACAACACCGCACTTCGCTATACTGTACCTATACCGTACTTGACCTTACCTCCACGAAACAACACTATACATTACATCACCGTACCTTAACGAAACGCCACGAGACAACGCAGTACTACACCATCACATAACAGTACTTAACTCTACCTTACCTTCACAATACATTACTATATGGTACTCTACCTTGCCACTACCGTACAGAACTTGACATTACCACTACAATACATCACATTACTTTACTTCTACCTCACCTTAACAACACGCGACTTTACCTTACTCTACCTCACCTTCACAATGCGCAACTTAACTTTACTTCTACCATACATTACCGCACTCCACTCAGCCTCCACAAAACAACACTAGACACAACATCACTGTGCCTCCACACTACTAAGAAATCAGATTCCCCGAACCTAACTTCCTATCTTCACTTGATACTATCTCATAGGAAAATCTACCCTTACCAGCATTCCTCCACTGACCAAGACCCCTAAGTTCCCCATATTCCAACCACTCATTAACCAATGGCTCCATATCCCTAACCATAATAATATCAAACTCCATAGTTGTCCCCGCTGGCATTGTCTCAGACCTCGCTAAAGCTATTCTCTCACCTTTAGCTGTTTGCCCCCTTAATGGACGCTGACATATACCCATCTTCCCATTCTCAGGCAATACAGGAACAATCATACGAGGAGATACAAATATCTGCCCGTCAATATGCTTCTTGTAAGCCTTTAGCTTCTCACTCCTCGTACCTACCACATCCCTCAAACTTCCACAAGCAGCCTTAAAGAATCCCTTCAACCAATAATTATGGATATAAGGTTCCCCCTGTTCTGTCCTGTGAAACACAGTAGTAGCCTTCTGCAACTCAGCATCTAACTTAGGCAGATTAGCTATTTCATCTTCATCCACACCTTCAGGACGCTTGGAAGCAATAAACTCCCTCATTAGCTCTGGATTGGCAGAGGCAGTCCCTAAAACCTCTTCCAATAATTCGATTTTAACATGTAGCGTGTTCATGGTTTTGTTTCTCCTTTTGTGATACGCTTGTTTTTGTTCCCTACTTTCCGCACTTCAACTTTTGTAAAACTTCTTGATACATAAAATTCCACATCTTCATCGCACTCATCAGCTATAATCAATGCTTGCAAGAAAATAGACTCCTTATCAGGCCAAAGATCTTCAGCGTATTTAGCTAACTCTTCAATAGACTCTATAGGAACTTTAATCATATCTTAATTTCTTATATTTTTTCATAATTGTTTTTAATGCTTGCTCTATTAATATCCAAGCTCCTTTAATTTGGCAAGTCCGACTTCCAACGCTTCAATCAAGCCATCTACAGAATCATTGAACTTCTTTGCGTCTTCTCTTAGACGTTCTTCACGACCGCTAGAAGACAAAAGATTGAGAGTTGCTACCATATATATATTAGAAATAACATTTTTCCATAATTATTCTTATTCTATTCTCTCAAATCCAGCACACACCTCTACTGCATCAAAAGCTATCCCTATAGCCATCTCGTCAAGAGATTGATCGGTCTCATCATCATCTACATTATAAATAGCTTCTACTCGTTTTTGCCCTGTCCAGGAATACCACATTCTTACTTTCATTTTAGTCTCCTTTTAATTTAGCCGGTGCAGGGATTCGAACCCCGGATGAGATTATTAATCTAATGGCTTACAAGGCCATCGCCTTCGACCATCTAGGCTACACCGGCAATATCTTATTCAGTTACTTCGTCTTCAATAACTTTCTCTATTTCTTCCTTGACCGCTTTCCCCACTGTTTCCTGCATATCACCTATCCACTCGTCAAACTTCAGATTCAGTAACTCAAGCCCTTTTTCTGGTATTGCTTGGACCTGCTCGTCATTAGCAACCATAGGAATCACATAAATAGCTACTGCTTCTTTTGTGTTAGGAATCAACACCGCGCATATTGCTGTTATTATACAAATTATAATAGCAGGCTTTAAATGCTTCTTACCAGTTTTTGCATAACTCCTATGTGTTGCCACTTCTTTCTTTGCACGGTCATCTTCACGATCACCATAATCTGCCGCAAAACCAGCATTGATAAGCCATACACACAACGCGACCGCTGCCGCTACACCAGATGCAACAGCTACCCCAGTAAAAAGTCCCTGAACTCCCGATAGTCTTGTGATTAACCAAATGTGCCACCATTTCATTTCTCTCTCCTTTGTTATTTATTGATAGTTTATTTTCTTCTTCCTACTTTACTAAACACCATGTTTCACAACATATAACTTCATTTTACCTCCTTTCTTTGTTTTATTATTGCAATAATAACTATTAACCCCATCAGTGTTATTAACCACATAGGAAGGCTCATCGCCTTAATATACCACTCTATGCTTGTTTCCCATATATATCCACCAATGCAAAACGCAAAGGTAGAAATAGCCAGTAAAAAAAGTGAAATTAGTGTTGCGTTTATATTAACATTCTTCATCTTAACCCCTTTCTAATCAATCAGCATCCATAAGTATTAAAGTATCTTTGGGCATATCTAAATAACCCAACCGAATCCTCATGGAGTTTTTAACTTTAACTATCCCTTCAAAGAAACATATAGCTTCCTGTATTTCTAAATCTGAATAAAGTGAAGGACTATCTATTATTCTATATTCTCTGCATAAACTATCCATTATTCCCATTACATCACCCTTACTAATCATAACAGAATCTATCCGTTCTTTCTTTTTCTGTTCTCGAATACCCCTAACAGAATCAATATAGGCTTGGCTATAATCAACACACATCTGAAGAGAATCAATATCCAAACTACTCTTCTTCTTATAAAATCGTTGTAATGCACTCAAAGAATCCAGACCTATATCATCTATATCTTGCCAATCTTCACCATTCCAAAAAATTTGATGTCCCGTACTCTCAGGCCCTATTCCATGCCACAATAACCACGTGTCTCCAACAAGTCTTTCTTTTACTATATAATCTAAATCTGTGTCCTCTTGACATGACACAAAATAGAGAGTATCCATTTCCGTATCCTTCATAGCATCTATCTTACTATCAACCCGCGTGTTTATCAAATAAGACATAAACACACAACAAAATATTGAAAATAAGCCAGACACAATAAAGAATGTTATTACTAAGGCTAACAAATCTACACTATTATGCCCTTTCTTCTTAACATCTTTCTTTACATTAAATCCTGTCTTTGTTGTAGTTTTACAATTATCTTTCTTCTTGGTACTCATTATTTTCCTTCCGGTGGTGTTATGATTGTGTAGTCGGTTACAGTTATATAATAAAGTAATGGTTCTCCACTTGATTTATCTAACCACTTGCCTTCACCTGTTCTTTCATTCACTTCCCAAAACACCTTATCCCACCACTTAAATCCAAGAGATTTATTCTCCAGCATACAAAGATAATATCCCTCCTCTTCCAGCGGCTCCGAGCACTTTATCCAGTCGATTTTAGACATTATTCCACCTCCTCTGGTGGGAATTCTAAATTAAAAACACCAGACACCAAAGCCCCTAATAGCAATGGCCAAATGAATGAACAAGTCAATACATATATTGTCCATTTATGCCACTTGATATTAGGTTCATATGATTTCCGTAGTATTCCTACTGTAAATAAGAATCCAATAAGCCAAACAATTAACATTATTTCACCTCTTCTATTAGCGTTATCTTTTCGGCAACGGTGCAACGGACAAAGTGGTCAGGTATTTTACAATAAACTCTCACATTTTGTATTCCGGTTGTCTTCTTACCGCCTGTTTTAACTCTAACTATTTTTAGATTCCTTCTTGGGTTCTCTTCATTTTTATCCAATGTGTGTTCATTCTTTTTATTTATCAAGGCAGCTTTTTTGGTGTGAAAAACGTGAAAGCCCGTTGTATATATTTTATTTTCTTTGTCTGCATATCTCTTATGTCCTTCTGCTTATAATACACCCCGGAATATATCCCATCCTCTTCCTCAAATACTTTATACCCTACCTCGCACGGCGTAAATTTTTCTAAGTTCGTTAAACACATAATCTCTCCTTCGGATTTAGTTTATTTTATTTTATTTTAACTTTTCACCACGCATACCTTTAACCCGCTCTTCACCTTTATCAGTTATCTTCATAGTAACCTCCTCATCAAAACTAAAAACCCCTTCTACATCCATCAAGCCTTTCCTTCTCATATTCTCAATAGTAAGCATAAAAAGAAAGCTATTAAACAACTCAGCTATTACTTTATCATCATCAACCACACTATTCCCCTTCTCCATTGCTGATAACCATACAACAATTGCAAACGTCTCAGCTACCAAAGCCTGACTATTCAACAAAGCAGTACTTTCTCCCACAAGATCACATAACTCTATTAATCCTGAAATATCGTCATCAGACAAAGTTTTAAACCAACCCCCTACTTTAGATTCCCCTAAAACAAGTGTTCCATTCTCTATCTTGGTCAGAAGATCTACTAAGAATAATAAATTATCATTAATAGCAGACTCTATACACTGTGGAATGTTCTCAAATTTAAGTACATCTCTCATTAGATTCCTTTCTATTAACCTATTACTTTTTTCTGTTTGTCTAAAGATTCTTTAAAACCCTCCCAATAACATCTTGTACTTTCCTCATTATCTTCAGAATTACTTAAATAATCAAACCACAATTCCCCTGACTTATGGAACTCTTCCCAAAAAGCTTCTTTAATTTCCTCAAGGCTCCAACATTTATCTTGCATTATTCAATCCTTATTAGTATTTTATATTTCCACTATACTATACACATTGCAGACTACAATGTTCAATCTTTTTTATTATTTTTTTCAACTTACCTTTAGAGTAATTTATCCTACTTGACACGGTCCCCTGCGATATATGCAACATTCTAGATATTTCTGCATAGCTTTTATACTTAAAACAAGCAAGCATTACAACATCTCTATACTGCTTAGGAAGCTTCTCTATAGCCAATTTTAAAATACCACGATCCTCTTTTGCTAACAATAAAGAATCTATCGTAGACACATGACGAATATTTGACCTTTTATAAACAGCAACAGCCTCCATCCTTAAATCTCTTCTTCTCAATACATTTTTACAAAGATTTATCAATATAGTTCGGAACCAAGGATAAAAAGGTTCTTTTACGTCAAATGAATATAAAGCATTATAAACATTTATCCAAGCATCCTGGACAATATCCTTTGCTAACTCCTTATCCCCAACAAAATTAAATGCAGTGCGAAAAGCACGTACCTTATGCCTATTAACTAATTCTGTAAAAGCATCCTTGTCTTTATTCCTTATCCTAGCAATTAAATCTGAATCGTCTGGAATATCATCTAAAACACCAACATATGTTTTTGAAGTAATCATAGTTCCTTCTTTCATTAGTTAAATATTAAAGTTAAAGACATATTTCAATTTGTGTATTCCTTATTATCTAATAGCCTACATAAAATAATAGTGAACATTGTGTAAGTTTATCATTATATACATCCTACATAAGAGCCTTTGTCTTCCCTATCAATAGGTATTGTTCCTTCCTCACAATTACACTCCCAGTATTCAAATCCATCGTAATAGCCCTCGTATTTTATACGCGACATAGGCAAATTACAATAAGGGCAAATTGGTTTATTCATAGCTCTACTCCCGCGTTTTTGAGGGCTTGCCGTAAATCGCTAATCTCTTTATAATCTAAATGACCCATATCCCATAAAACTACAACGTCCTTCGCCGCCTCGATTATCGCCTCCACGGAGTCAGGGGAGATGCCGAGGAAATTTTGGACAATTTCTTCAATGTCGGCCTTTTGTTTCGGTGAATAAATAAACTGTCCACCCTCATCTAACGCTTCTACGAACTTTCCCATTTCTTCCTTTCGGTTATTCATTTAAGAACTCTACTCCCGCATTTTTGAATTCGTATTTTAATTTGTCTATCTCTTTTCTTAAAATCCTTGCGTTCCCTTCATCATGACATAAGACAACCTCTTTTGCTGTTGCTATTATTCGTGCCGCCATTCCAAAATCAATGCCAATTTCTTCTATTCTCTTCACCCCTGCCAGTATATCCGGCAAGGGGGCCAAAGGAACGCCGTAGGTTTTATGGAAACACTTTTCGATGTTTTTTATGTTTGCAACGACCCTCTCATAAGTGGGAAATTTCTTTAACGCTTTTGCGAACTTCGTTGCCATTATGAGACCTCCTGGATTGTGAATAGAATATCAGTTGGTTCTTCCCCATTTTCACGTAAGGGTATATATATTCTTAAATCTCTCTTTAATGCGGAAATGTTACTTTCGTCTGGATTGCAATTGAAACTGAGCCAAGCCTCTATCTCTTTCAAGAAGTCTAAGTCGGATTCATATCGCTTTTTCATCATTCCTCCTCTGCGTATGCTGTTAGGATTTTAGCCGCCGCGTCAAGGTGCGCGGATAGTGTTACGGACATTTAGAATGCCTGTTCTTCGTTTGTGAAATATGAGACACCTTCCAACATTGCCCCATTGTATTTCGCTGCTATTTCAGAGCCATGATGCTCCGCAAACCACGGAACATAACCCATTTGGCCACCTTCACGATAACACTTGATTTGAGTTACGCCTCTTTCACCAACAACCACTTGGCCTTCGTGCCAAAAAATAGCTTTAATCTCCCTGTCGTCTACCATCATACTTACTTTTTCCATTTTTCGAGCTCCTGTTAATTGTTGACGCTATGCTGTGGCTAATCTTTTAAGCCATCTATTAAAGCTTCCCTGAAATTTGCCAATATCATAGCTGCATGAGCAAGAACAATACCCTCAATATTACCACCCATTGACCCGCCTGCCGCTTTTGCTCTTTTCGCATAATCAGAGCTACTTTCTCCAAGACATGCTATTACTTTTTCCCAGTTCATTTTCGCGTCCATTTTGTCCTCCTTAGTGTATTTATTCATTTTTCCCTTTCGTTGGCTTCCTCGTCAGCGGTAGTCAAAGAATCAAGTATATCCTCAGCTTTCTCCCTATCCTGTTCAGTATGAGGAACTGCCTTGAAGTTAAGCATCAAATATAACTCCACAATTTCTTTCTCATTCAGATGTTTCACATCATAGGTAGGTAAAATAACCATCCCAAACGCACGTCTATCAATCTCAGCTAAATCAGAATACTTCATACCATCCACAATCAAATCATCATTAACAAACCGTGTAATAGCTCTTATCCTATGCTTCCCATCTATAATCATCCACTCTCCCTCCCTACGAGTATCTATATAAACAGGTGTAAGAGGCATATTATTATGGAATATAGACCTGATATAACTCACATACCTCTCTTCCTCCCACACAAACTCCCTTTGATAATCCGGCACAGTCAAGAACAGCTCAGGATTATTCACATCCACCCAGTCTAACCCATATCTCACAAAAGTAAGTATAGGATAACTCAAAAACTGAAGCGACATTCTATCTTCATACTGTAATGTTTTCTTTTTGCTCATTTTTTCTCCTTTTAGTCTCTTGCCTTCTGCTTTCTCTTCCTTTTTATGCAAGCCTTTACCCGCTGAGCACGTTTAGAAACATAAGCTGTTTTAGTATGTTTCTTTCTACGTTCTCTTTCCTTAACAGATAGAGTACTTGGCACTCCCTTCTCTCCTCCCTTACTTCTTCCAGATCTTCCACTATCAAAAGCTTTTGCCATTCCTGAGTATGCTGCTGCCATCACCATCCCAAACGTCATTGCTGCTGTGTTTTTCTTGTTCATTTTTACTCCTTTGTTTATTCTTTTTTCGTTATGGACCACCACACATTAGGCAACCTTATTTATCTGCATTACATTAAACATTCCAACCCCGACAGAGAGATGCCCACCACTTCATAACATAGCCACAAAGCAGTAAAGGGTTGGTTCGTTCCTGAAAATTAATATATTTTGGTAAGTATCTCATCTCTCTGTCTTTTACGAAATCTCTTTCTCTATTTCCGTTCTACATGCATAATAAGGATTTTTCAAAGGAATGTCAAGGATTATTTTGAAAAAGTTTTCCTTATCTTCTCTTCGTACTAGGAAAAGCTACTGTCCTAATCAACTCTAATACGTCCAAACCCTCCCTCTCTATCCACCACTTTGCCGACTGCCTTGTTCGAATCTTCCCAATGACATTCAACATCCCATTCACATATTCAGCAGTCTCTGGATGTTTTCTACGAGCTTTCTTATACCCCTTCATCAACTCATCCAGCTCCGGTAAGAATCCATCCCTGATATGCTCCGCAGCCAATATATCAGGCTTTGATCCCTTCATTTCTTCTCCTTTCTCATAGATAGAAGTATCCTGTTCTACCTTGTTATACACTTCAGAAGACAATTTATTCAAAACTTTTTTGAAAAAAATTAAGAAAGACTACACTTCGCCTACGTACACATACCCTTCTTCATTATAAAAATACCCAGCCTCATAATCTACTCCGCCTTCCGTCCAATCTCTTGGGAAATCAGATGGCGTATCCTTACAAAACACATAACCCCTCTTATGAGCTGGCTTCAATATAGATATTAAATTCAAAAGCATAGCCTTCTCATAATCAGTAGTTATTACATAAGGAATAAACAAATTAAACCCATTCTGCCACATCTCAATGCTTCTAGATACTAATCCCAACGCTTTATAGTCCCCTCCTACACTATCCGCCTCACTTACCCTAAAACATCCATCAATTCTATAATTAGCTCCATCCCTAATAAACCTACCCAACAAAAACACTTCTCTATCAGCATAGAAATTAACCGTTACCGTTCCTATTACCCCAGTATCCTCAGATGTCCCTAAATATGCAAAATTAGTCCCAGACACTATTGAAACACTTCTACCATCAGTATCTAAATCATATGCCCCTGTATTAGTAACCGAATCTATCGCATCATCATTATAAGGAATCTGACTCAATTCTACATACTTCCCATATTTAGCCCCTGTTATGGTCCCGTTTACATCGTCCGTAGATATATCCGCTATCACAAAAGTATTAGCTGTTAGGTATTTCCCTATAACAGGTGCTGTAGCACTCACCAGGACAACAGGAGCAGCCACAGGAGAGCCATCGAAGTAGAAGTGGTGGTAAGTTAAGTCAGCTAACGCTGCTATGTTCTGAGTGCCACCAGGGACTGTATATAGCCTACCTCCTTGATAAACCACAAACTCATCCCATATTATATCAGCCCCACTAATATATAATTTCCCTCTTCTATAAGGATTAACAGCATCATAAACAGTAGGATAAAAATTCCTTTGCTTATAATAATCTACCAAAACAGGAAAAACAGTGTCCCCATACAACCCTTCTATAAGCAAATCTATTGCCTTTTTAGTAGTAGCATTTGCATAAGCTATAACAGTATGATAAACAAAATCAAGCATAGCTACTCTAACTCTAGCCGCTTCTCCATCTCCAAACCTATCTAGGAAAAATGCCTGATACAGCTTCCCAAAATTACTAATTCCTCTAGAAGAACAATTAAAAGTTTCATCCAATCCCTCTACAGAACCGTCTACAAGTGTTAGGTCCTGCTTATTCTGAAGCTGGTCCTTACCATATTCAAGGAATTTCTCTGCAAAAATATAAAGGAAGGTATGAATATTATAACAACTCCAGCTTACAGCATTTCCTCTAACACTATTTACATCAAGCTCTATACTGGTATCTCCAAGAGTTCTTTCAATATCTACATCATAACTAGAGCCAGTAAAAGAAGTATCTACAACAATCTTTTCAACATCATTATTATCTTTTCTGTAAAGAACTATATGATAGGTTCCAGCATCTCCACTGATTCTAAGAGTTAAAGGAGTAGTACTATAAGGAATAGCAGTATATCCTACATCATAGATATTTTTATCAATGAGGTAAGATTTGAGTCTCTTGAAATAATATTGATCCGTAAGATCAGTAAAATCTACTATGGATAGTTCTAAAGCCATAAAAATAAGTTAAAAATATTATTAATCCCAACCAGTACCTTTCCAATATTTCTCTACATACATATCTTTTGTTTGTCTAAACTTATCCCCTTTATTAAACTCCGATGTTTCTTCTGCTACTTGTTCTAGCCAACTTCTAAAATCCTTAATAGGTAGTTCTTTACCCACCCAATTAATGCTTTCAACATCAACAACAGAAGTATCAGGAGAAGATAAAACAAAAGTACCTTCATATGTTTTATCTCTATAAATTACATGAAAATTGTATTCAGCTTCTGTCCACTCACCAACTTCAAAAAGTATTTGTCCTTCATATTCAACTTCTTCATCAGTATCTCCCCTTACAAAACCATTTAATTCAAATTTAGCACCCTCTCTAATATCGCCTGCATCTAATCTATTAATCGTCTCTTTTATTAATGGCTCAAGATTAACAATATCAATGTTATAAGTAATAGCTCCTACATCAATTACATTAGCTTTACCATCATCAAGTACCTCTACGTCAACAACACCCGAACCACTTATTTCTAAACCTAAATATTCTTCATCAGACACATCTGTTTCAGTGTCATCAGAAACCATAACACCATCAAAGATAAACTCGTTGTAAAATGCTTTTGTCCCATCTACAAAATCTGAATCAATTATCATTTCAAATTCCTGAAAGCCTTTTTCTTCTTTGGATAGTTTTCTCATGATTTCCCCCTCTTTAGTGCTTCTAATGAACTATAATAAACTTAGCTGTTTTTATCTCTTCACTTAATTATTACTACTTTGTAGTTAAGAGTATGATCCCCTCCTACAGAAGCATAACAATCATAAATAGACAACTCCCTATCAGACACCCTAAAACAAGGATCTCCACAAAAAAAGTCACTGCGTGGTATAGGTATCCAACATCCCCCAAAATCTTCACTGTATTGATAAATTTGAACCATAGGCATATCAGCCAATACTATCTCAGATATATTAGTAGTATAGTAGTTATCGACAAACTCATCCGTATCAACTGTAAACTCATAAACATATCTCTGAACACCTACTACATCATCAGTAGGATCATCTGTAGCCGCAACACTGTTAGCACAAGCCATAAACAAAGACACCAGCAAGATGGCTACTCCGAAGATTAATGTCTTTCTCATGATTTCCTTTCTCTTAGGTTAATTTCCTTGTTCTTTCACACTACTATACAACTCAGAAACCAATTTATTCAATATTTTTCAAATTATTTTAAAATTAACTTGTGTATGTAACCGTTACCGTCCCCAAAACAGCATACTCATAATCATTAATAACCAATCTTCCAGTAACAGGGTCCCTAGTAGTACCATCAGGCAAAATACCTTCTATACTCGTATTATCAAGATCAATCAAATCTACTTCATCCATATTACCTATCATTACAACTATATCCGACTCGTCTATGTCCTCACTAATATTCTTAGCATTATATCTCTCCCCATCAAAAACTCCACCATTAAAAAAAGAGCTTTCTCCAGTATTCAACCTGGTCTCAAAATCATCTCTTCCAGAAGCCGTGTTATATTCTCCATAAAGCGTCAACGTAATATTAAGATTTACCGCAACCTCATCTGCTCTTTTAACCAACAAATCAAGAGCGAGTATCTCATTCTCAGGCCTCTCCAAAGTAGAATTTATAATTGTAAATGTATAATCATATAAATAAGTAACTACAATAGCCCCAGGGCCTGCCGGAGGACCTGTAATCCTTACATACTCATTAGCCCTGGTCGAATTCCTATAAGTAGATGTGTATGACTTCTCCAACACATATGTAGTTATAGGAGTAGGAAGCCCAGCAGTCGGGGTATAAATAACAGAACTAATAGTATCTACTGGATGATGTGTCAATAATATATCCACATATGCCTCCCCACTCCCAGCATACGCAAACGTATCTATAAACTGATAAAGATTCTTCGTATTCCTAACATAAGCATCCACAGCCCCAGCAGAACACCTCACCAAGCTTGAATTCGGAGGAGATACTACATACACATCTGAAAGCGCAGTGTATTCTAATAAAAACTTCTCTAACCCATAACTAGTTGCTAATTCCCTACCAGTGTAACCTAGTTTAATCCTATCAATAAAATCAGAATCCGACTCTTTATCCTTACCCCCACTAAAAGCTGCTGGATTACTTACCTTTACAACAGAAGCATTTGAAACAGTTAAAACATTTATAGAACCTATTCCAACATTGTTTATTATACCTGTCTCTATTGAACTAGCCCCTACCTCTACATAATACAAGCCTAAATCACTATCATAAGTAGGTGTTCTATCAAGAACCTTCTCTACTGTTTGAAATATAATAGGAGTTTCATCAGAAGTCTGTACCTGAGTACTCTTTTCTATCGTAACAGCAGCAAACTCTCTAAAATAGAATCTAATATACCCAGAAGAATTTGTAGCCGCTTTTCTGGTCAAATCTACATTCTGAGCTAATAAATCAATATCAGCAGATATATAATCATTAATATCTTCCAAAGAATACTCAGAGCCATCATCC
>Ga0307928_10000494_pt1 | contig 29583 bp, 25 predicted proteins | sample AceLakmetagen232_FD_201815 | JGI IMG/M metagenome (GOLD analysis project Ga0307928, IMG submission 201815) | Saline water microbial communities from Ace Lake, Antarctica - #232 | ecosystem: Environmental > Aquatic > Non-marine Saline and Alkaline > Saline | place: Antarctica: Ace Lake... | reverse complement strand
CCGCCCGGTTGATGTTTACTTAATTCGCCCATGATTCTGTTCCTGTACCTTGGTTAATGGATTGGTTGGATTATGAATGTTTTTCGAGACCGTTTCTTGCCCATGCGAGAACGAATTTGAGATGCCGTACCAGAAGTCTCGTGGCCGTTCCCTTTGTTGCCTCTATGCAATGGAAGTCTGTTATGGTCCTCAAATCAGTGATTCTTTCACTGCCCCCAAAGGGGAGCCCTTTTAGATTCGCCGAGAAGGTGTCCGCGTCCTGTTCCACAATGCGAGAGGCATCGCACAGCGGGAAACAAGCCGCCTCAAACTGAGGCCTGGGGCACCAGCCCTCATAGCCGTCAGGGTAGCGAACGAGATAACCCTCTTCATTGAGGTCTTCGCCCTCTCGCGGCGCCCTTCCGATGCGAGTATTAAATTCGGCGCTCGTCATTGGCTCGGCTTCGGTGAGTTTTACGCTTAAGTAGGTTTGCATTAGTATAACTCCTTAGTTAATGGTCGTGCGCGACCGGGATCACTTGCTTTTGGCCGGGGCGACCGCCGCCACCGCGTTCTCGAACTCCTGCCAGTCCAGCGGAAGTTCGTAAGGAAGCTGGCCATAGATGCCGCGACCGCCGCCTGGATGGTCGGGCCGCTTCTGAGTGAACAGATACCGCTTGCCTTCCGTTGTGTCAATGGCGGTCCGCTTCGCCTTGCTGAACTTGGTGTCCTCGCCCTGCTTCTTGACGACGACTTTGGTGTTCGCAAACAGGATAACGTCGGCCCATCGCTTCAGCAGTTCAGCGACGTCCCCGTTGTCCAGATCGAAGTCGTACATATCGTAGTCGTCGCCGGACGGGTTCTTCATCTTCTTCACCCGAATGTGGCCGATGATAATGGTCGACATATTCTTCTCGGCCCGGAGCGCGTCGAAGCCGTCGAGGATGCCTCGCCATCTGTTGAGAACGGCGGCCTCGCCGGTTCGGAAACCGGGGACCTTGCGAATGTTGGTGACGTCAAACTCTTCGCACACGTCATCATTGATGAGCATCGCGGCCGCACTCGCCGAATCGAGGACATCGGTGCGGTACTTATGGTCTTCCGAGTAGAGCGAACCGATCGCTTCAAGAATGTCCTCGTATTTCTGACACGTCGGGAAGATCGGGACGTCGAGGCCGTCCGCTCCCTCCTCGCCGCGAATGGGAATGACGATCGGGTCATTGATCCCAACTCGGGTCATCACTCCTTTTTTACTGAACTGGGCTCCGCATCCGAAACAGGTCTTGCCGATCTTCTCGACGCCGAGGACGATGATCCTCGGAGCCCGTAACGTGATGCCCTTGGTGATACTTTTCAGGTTAAATGCCATGGTGGGTCTCCTGTAGTTGGCGAGTTAGCGACTTATTCGCAAGTCGGCGATGATGCCGATACTGAGCCCTGGATGGCTTGAATAGCGATCTGAATGCCCTGTCGTCCATAAAGGTCCGATCGTAAACATCGGGACCATACAAAATGAGCCATTGACCGTCGTGGGAGGCTCGCCATGCCCTAGTCAGGCCGAATATCGGCTTCGTCCAGCCACGGTATTTCCCCGTACCCGTCGCCCCTACTAATCTGGCCACCAGGCGATCGTTCCGTCCAGCGCGATATCGAATAGCCTTGACTGGGCACGGGGCGGGAGGTATTCCACTATCTAGGGAGTGCCATTTATAGAAAGATAGGCCGTCGCACCCTAGCTCATAATCAGTAACCGATATCTCCTGAGCGAATACTGGGTCGACGGATTTGGCCACCTCCCCCGCGCCTAACACTCCAGCCGCTCCGCCGGTCAATGCGACCATAAATGATCTACGATTCATAATAGGTCTCCTGTGTGGTTTAAGGTTAAAGGGGGCGGGACTTCTTGACCAATTCCAGCCATGCAAATTGCTGGACATAAACTAGCCCCCTATCAGGGGAGATGAACCGCCATGAATCGCCCGTTGCCTGGGGGGTATGTAATACTCTGCAATCGCTGAATCTGGCATACGCGGTCCCGTTGGATATAAAAATGACATTTATAATATCGCCGACTTCGATTTTTAGTGCATTGCTCATACAAGTATATTAGACATGCTCCCGGTCGGAGTCAACCATAAAATATATTTTTCTTTGAAATTAGTTGCCCGCCTGATTAAAGGCTATTCTGAGCCGCCCGAGTCGTTTTTTCCACGCCGGGGTCCCAACCTTCCGACCGGAGCGCTTACCCTTTAGTGTGAACCGCCATCGGTCATTGAAGGCCGCGGCGACGAACCTGAAATCATCTTCATACTGCTTATTGCTACGCATCGCGTCAAGCAGTTCTTGCTGACGAAGTTTCGGCACATCCTCCTCGGTCAGCCGATACGCCGCGTTGCGAATAATCCGGATGTCAGCAGCGACCTGATTATCGACCTGGGCCTGAGTCAGCTTCAGTTCATAGTAGATGGCCAGCACATCATCGTCGGGTTGCGGCGCATCGATTCGCTTCTTTAGCAGACGGTCCCATACCTGTTTCCGTTCGTTGCGGCTGGCGACGGTAAAGACATTGACCGCCTCATTAAATGATAGTTTCCTAAAAGAGACTTGGAATGATGTCTGCTTGGCATCTCGCTTGATTCCTGTCCGCTGACGGGAGGTAAAGCCCTCCCATCGATCGGCCGTGACCTTCTTGCCCGACCGCAAATCGCGGACAAGCTGCCGGCGGCGATCAGACATCTCGGCATCGGCCTGGGAGATATGCCGCCGCCCGCCCCGCCCGCGGAGATAGTTAATCATCAGCGACTGGGCGGGTGATCGGGTGATATAGGCCGGGGCGGGTGATACACCGGTGGCACCGATGAGTGCCGCTATCGGAATTGTCTCGCCGTTCTCGTGTAGCTTGAATGCGTTACGAACGGAGAAGGGTGTGAACATGTTATTAACGAAGTATGTGATTCCCTGCTTGACTTGCTCCGCCGTATCGCCCTCGCGAATCTGCCGACCGAAGTAGTCTTCGTTGCTCCAAAAAATATCAGTCGCAGTGCCCCAGACTGGATTCAGCTTATGCTGAAGGGTCTTGATCGGGTCGCGAAGCCACGCTACGATATCCTTAGAGTAATGAGGCATCGACAGTCGCTCGTCACTGCCGTCAGAGTTCTTTCGGCCCGTCCGAGGGAAATACAGGTCTCTCATTTCTTTCGGAGGCTCGCCGGAAAGAAAATATTGCAGTGCCATACCCTGAAGAGCATACGAAATCGCAGCGCCGAAGGCGTATGCCATTTTGCTCGTGATGATATCCTTATCCTTACCAAACCGCGTCCAGAACGTCGCGGCGTCGTAGGCCCCACCACCGAACTCTCGAATCGAACCGAGTGTCCAACCAGGCGCCCGGAACGCCAGCATGACTATTTCCTTAGTTGTACGATCCCAATTGAGATTGTCGTAGTTTAGCTGGCCCATCCGGTTTTCAACGTCATCCCAAGCCTCCGCCATCTCGGACCGAATACGAAAATCATCCCACCCCCGCTTATTGGCCTGCTCGTAGATGTCGCTGGCCATGTAGTAGAAGACACCCAGTTTAAGGCGGGGCACTTCCCATTTCATAATCGGTACAGACAGCAGTTCCACCAACGACATCGCCGCATGGACCGGGGCCGCCGCCGCACCCGCAATCTTTGTGCCGACTCCGCCGAACCTGACATTCCTGAAGGCTTGTACTAGGTTCGCCGCCGCATTATTTCTATACGCCGCGTCCATGCTGGCCCGCGCTCCGGCGTCAAGAGCCGCCTCGATAATCGACCTCATAATAGGATCGGCAATTTCTTCCAACTCCGTCCGCATCGCCGCCTCTACTTTTTTACCAAGAGAGTAGACTGTCTTCCACGCCACCGGGGCCTCCGCCAACAGCTTCCCGCCTCCCGCAACATCCCCCCGGCTGATCTTCTGCATACCCAAGGCGGCAAGCGAGTTGGTCGCGTCGCCCCCAACATTGACACCGTGGAATGCGCTCAGGCCATGACTGATCTGTAAAGTCAGATTACGGAGTCTTCGCAGCCCCTCGTAGACGTTGCGAATAATTATGTTCTTGCTGGAGCCGAGGCCCGGAGATAAATGGCGGTTGATAATCGTGGCCGCTTCTGCCGGCACAGCCCACTTGCCGATTTCATGCACGCCCTTGAGCGTGACCGTCTGCGCACTCGTGCCGAGCACTACCGATCGATCCAGGTTCAGCAACGGCGCCACGGCCTCGTTGTTCGCCAGAAAGTCTTTCCATGCCGCGGTGATCTTCGGTGCGACCTCGGCCATTTTCTTGGGCGCTGCGAGCCATGCTTCGAGAATGACAGCCTCCTTTTCCGCCTCCTCCCGCAGATACTTACGATGAGACTCGCTGACCTCTGCCTGCCCCTCGATACGCAAGTCGGCCAATGCACGGAACTCTTTACGGATCGCCGCCCGGTTGGCAGTCCGGTCAGCCTTGACTGGTTGGCCCTCCTTCTTGCCCGACTTGAATACGCGACCGATGGTATGGGCACTGTGTAGCATAAAGTCGTACAGGCCGTACCGATCGCCGATCTGATGCCCGATCTCGTGAGCAATGACAGACTCGGGGCCGGCGAAGAGTGTTTTAATCCGCTTGCCCGGACCGCTCTCGCCCCATCGCCTGCCACGCATCTTTGCCATTCTCTTATACGACACGCCCATCTTGGTCGCAACGCCGAGAAGCTGGTCGACCAGCAGCTTGTCATACGCCTCTTTCATCGAAAAGGTCGGAGTCGCCCGAACGATCAAATCGGGAATTTCAACGAACTCCCAGCCCTGTCGCTTGTAGTCTGCCTCCATGTCCGAGGGAACGAATACGGCGAGTCCGAACTCTTTGAGGTCTTGAATGAAATTCTTGCCCGCGACATATTTGTGCATCTCATGCAGTCGCAGGATCACCATCTCAACCGGATTGTAATGGGCCAGCTCCAAGCCAGCGTCGAGACCCTCTGTCAGTGTGAGATACTTTCGCTTCCGGAGGAAGCCCTTTGGCACCAAGCTCCGCTTCGACAGCAGGCCGGATATCACGTTCTTGGCCTTCTTGAGATTCTTAAATAAGTGCGGGAAGTAGTTCTCGATATACTCTTCGAGTACGCCGAACTTCTGGACTCTCGCTCGCCCCTTGTCAAGCGTCTCGCGGAGGATCGCGGCAATTTCGTCTAGTTCCGCGGTCTCTTGCGGTCGCGGACCCTCTGGGTCCTCCATGCGGTCAATGAAGTCAACAATCTCCGCCTCTGGCATGAAGCGAAAGAGCTTCGAGAATCCATGCAGCTTCGCCCTCACTACTTCGTCCAATTGAGCGGCCTCGGCCATTCGCCGGCGGCGGATCAGATCGGCGATCTTGCCGTATACCCTCTTTGCGGGCGAAATGATTTCCATCACACTATCGGCTATTTCAGCGATAGTGGCCTTGGCCGCCGCGGCTCGCGTAGTGACTTCGGCAGGGGGCTCCGGCCCGTTGCCGTCCTCGTCCCGCTTGAAACTATCGCCCTCGGCGATAGCCGCCATTGCTCCACCTGTGGCACCGGTGCTGGGGGTGGAGGGGGGCTTGTCGGCCTCGCCAAACGTATGGTCAGGAGCCTTCTTGTTTCGCTCGCGCAACTCTTCGTTGACCGCGGCTTGGGCCGCGGAGGGCTTCGCTACTTTGCGGCCCTTCTTCTTGGGCTTAGGAGCTGATTCCACCGCTTTAGACGATGTGTCCGGCTTGGCCTCCGGCTTCAAGTCCGGATAGTCGGCCAGGACGCGATCATCGACATCCTCACCCTTCTCGACTGCCCGCCGCACGGCCTCGCGATGAAACTCTTCGTAATCAGCAAACGGTGCAGCCTTAGTCCCCGACTCTTCCGACTGGCCGAGGAACCGCCTATTGGCCCGCTGTAGTTCTATCCACTCGGCTTGTGTAACTTCGTCAGCCTCGAATCCCTTGGCCTCGAATTCGTCCAGAGTTATCTTCCCTGCGATCGTGGTCGTAGGCTCGTGGGCGGGCTTCGCCCCCGCCTTCTTTCCCATTAGGAACCTAGCGTAGTCATATCCAGTTTTACCGAGGTCGAAGCCGTTGACCCTATAGACCTTTTTAGTCCCGGCATCGTCAATCTTCTTCTGGTGGGCATCCTGTTCCGCCTGAGTGGCCCGATGACTCTGCATCGGCGTCATCGGCTTGATTTTGGCTTCGTCAAAAACACCCAGATACACATCGCCATCGGCCACCATCTCGCGAATATGATCCTTTCTGGTTCTGACTTCCCCGCCGCTGAGTGTAAGGGTCTTATTGAGTGCCTTTTTCGCCCGCCCCCGCTGTAGGGCTGTTTTGTCTTCGGCGAACCCGTCGATATCGTCGGCGACTGCCTGCTTCTCCGCTTCCTTTTCCGCCTTCTCGGCAGTCGCCTTGCCCTGCTTGGCTTGGAATTTTGCGTTGGCCCGCTCGATCTTCGCGGCCTCGGCGATATGAGTCTCCGCCTCCTCACGGCTATTGAAGATTAAATCCCCAAATCCACTAGGCTTCTCGCCGCGGATGGAAACCTTGTCGCCGAGCGGATAGATATCGCCTTGCTTCACCTTCCGCCCCTTACTTTTCGGCTTCGCTTCGGGTGTCACAGCGGCAGGGGCCTTTTTTGTGACCGGTACTTCCGTTTCCTTCAACTCGCCCACGGGTGGAGTAGGGGCGACTGGAGCGGGTTTTAAGGGGGCCACCAACTCCGATACTCCTCCTGGGATCAGCCTGTCAATAAAAGCGCGTATTTTGTCGAATAGGGTATTGATCCCGGTAACATCGCGCTGTCGGCGGTATGCGTCTGCTGCCTTCTCTTCTGACCCATATCTCTTTATAAGTTTGGCAAACTCGCCACTGCTCAGGGATGCCCTTGCCAAGAAGTGAAAATGCTCATGTGCAATTGAATCAGCGCCGGGCGCAAGTTCCATAAGGAACTGATTATTCCCAAGGTCTGACAGTTTCCCAGCCGCCGATAATCGCCCCTCTTCTGCGTACTTGAGAAGTTTCTTGATCGGAATACCAGTGTCCTTTGCGACTTTCTTGATATCGAAAGTTATAGCCGCCTGATTCGCCGCCACATATACCGTCTGACCAGCGGGAAGTTTGACTGAAAGGGCGTCGGTTTCGCCATCTATAAGCTTTATCCGAACCGGTTTGATTACAGCGGCGGGGCCGAATATCTCCCCAGCCAGACGCTTAACATTTTCATCCACCCGCACGCTGACTGTCTCTGCAACGACTTCAGCAGGTGCTTCTTCCGCTACAGGCTCCGTAGATGCCTGTTCTTGAGGTGCTACGGCCTCTGGTTCGGCCTCAACCGGCTTTGCCTTCCGTCCGCTCCTCTTCGCCTTGGCGACATCCTTACCAATTTCCAGCCTTGTTCGCCCCTCGGTCGGAATCCCGAAGCTCTTGGCGGCTCGGTGCAGCGTATCGAGGTCTGCTTGGGCCTCGAACTCCGTGAGTACTCGGTCCGCGAAGCTGGACTTGCCTTTAATACTGGTAATTGTGCGGCGTATGGCTTCGATAATCTTGGTAAATAGAGTCGGATTTGCCTTCTGCAAACGAGCACGGGCTTCCGGGCTTCGCATAACTTCGCCGATCAATAGTGCGACGGCTTCCCGATTCAACCCGGCGGAATCCTTTTCGAGAGCAGCCCTGTATTCCGGCGTGGACCTGTCGAGTGTCCGCTGGCGGGCATCGGCCAGATCGGAGTCGTCAGCATGCTCTTCAAGCAGCGTGTCCATGCCGGTCGCGTGAGCAGCTTCATGACCAACAGTTTCCCAAATCAGATCGGTGGACAGCCCGGACCGCACAAAAGCCGTGTTCTCGCTTCTCCGACCTTGGAACGTCTCATCGCTCGTTTCCACAAACACCACATTAACATCGTGTTCTGCGGCGAAGTCAGCGGCCTGTTGTTCGTCTTCTGATTTCGGCCCTACATCCTTCGCGTCAGGGATTTCTCGCTGTAGCGTTTCGATAGGCTTGGGCTCCGCTTCTACAGGGGCGGGTTCAACCGCTACGGAAGCAGTTTCAGCCTCAACCGGCTCAGGGGTAGTAATGGGTGGCTCTGTGACTTCCGCCCCGCCCGTATCGCCCACATCACCCGCGGGCGCCTTTGCTGTTATATCCTTCAAATCCCCCGCGATCCTTGCCCGGTCCTTACCTGTTCGTCGGGGGAGCCCGGCGGCGGCGAAGTCTTTGCGGCTCGGTTTCTCTTTACCGGCCAGTTCGGCGGCATTCTCCGGATTCTCAGCCGCCCACTCCTCCAAGCCGGTTCGGGAGACCTTCTCTTCCGCTTCGAGTTCGCGTTCCAGGCTCTCGGTAGTGCCTCCGCCCCTCTTGGCCCGCCTGATCGCGGCCGCAGCGTTCTCCTCGCTGATGCCCATCTCTTTGACGATGACAGCCACAGCTTCAGCGGACGGCTTATCAAAGGTGTCTTTCGCCGTGTTAAAGGCGACCGCCCCCACAGTCGGGACCAGCAAGACGCCGGCAGTGACGAACAGTTCGCGAGCACTCATCAGCCAGCCTTTCTCACCGGTGTCGACACCCATTGCGGTGGCCAGCGATTTAATGAACTTCGAGGCCATTTCCTCGCCGAGTTCGGCGGGCATACCATGCCATCCGACCATGCTCGCAGGCTTGCCTACTTTCCAATTATCCAGCATGGCGGCAGTCTTGGGCATGAATTTCGTGAACCCCTTGACCATGGCCTCGCCGCTCACTTCGGTCAGCAGTTCGAGATACTGATTCGCGAACGCTCCGAGATATGCCTGGACCGCGCCCTTGTCGGATTCTGAAAGATGGAATGCCCCGTCCGCGCCCATCTTGACTTTTGGCAGCCGCCGGTGCTGCCCCTCGGCGACCGTGTCGACCAGCAGGGCGGATATCCTCGCCCCGGTGCCAGCCGCGGCTCCGATGAGTGCCGTTGCCGACCCACTCTTAACCCCCATCTTGGCGGCGAATCTGAGCCCCGCCCCCTTGCCGATCGCGAACAGCCTGTGAGTGGCGAGGAACTCAACCATGTACTTCGGGAGATTGGCCACGCCACTGCCCCACTCCGCCATGTAGGTTTTGGTGCGGATAATAGCCTCTGCCCGCTTGTCTAGATGCTCTCGCATGAACTTCGCGTGCGGCGTGGCGGCGACCTTCTCGACGCCCTCCAAGTATCGGTCGATCAGCTTGAGATACTTGTCTCGCCGCTCAGCGGTCGGCGGATCGTCGGATTCCGCCATTGCGTTTGCCTCGGCCTTGATCGACTCCAACTTCTTTGTCAGCGGGTCGAGCTTGCGGGCGTGCCAGGAAAATGTCCCGCTCTCGTAACTGGAAAACAAGCTGCCGATAAAGGGCACCTTCTTCGCCCAATCCGATGCGGTCGCGCTGCTGATATTCTCCCCAAGATCAATCGGGTCCATCTTGCGGTACTTCTCGACCGACTCAACCGGAACGCCGAAGAATGCAGCGGCCTCTTTGGCGTTCACTTCAGCCGCGACTCTGGCCGGGTTGGGGCCGGATGTGTAAAATCTATTTTCACCCCTCGGACCACCCTTGTCCTGGAGCATGGCAACTTCGTCCATAGCCCACATCCCGCTCGACTCCTGCTCATATAGGAGTTGCTGATGCGGAGTCTGATAGATTTGCGGGAGATCGAGAAGGCTCTTTGACGGCCCCTCCGGCTCCTCGCCCAGTCCGACGCCGGGTGATGTCGCGGCGCCCATCGCGAACTCGTGAGCGGGCTCGGGGAGGGCGGGGGGAGGATTAAGCTCGGCGGCTACTTGGTCGAAGATGTCGCCTGATTCGACGGGGGCCGAAGCGGCCGGCGATTTCTCTGCGGACTCAGCCTGCATAGTCGCGCCAACTCGGTCAAAGATATCAGCCATTTAGAAGCTCCATCCGTCGCGTTTGGCCGCCGCTCTCGCAGCCTCGATACTGTCGTGGAATTGAACGTACTGTGCAACTATGCCCTTAGTGATCTTCTCGCCCTTCTTTTTAGGCCGTAGCGGTTCTGGCGTCACCTTCGGCTCTCTGCCCGGCAACTCCAGAGGATTCGCCCGATTGAAGTCCTCGGCCGAGCCGGGGGCTGCGCTCGCGGAGGTCGGGGGCTCTCTGCCCGGCAACTCCAGAGGATTCGCCCGATTGAAGTCCTCGGCGGAGCCGGAGGCGGCGCTTGCGGAGGGCTCGGCATTCTGCCCGCCCTCTGGCGTAGAGGTCGGATCGGGATTATCATCCATCGGGAACCCGACCTCCTTCATGCGAATCTTTACGGTCTCCCAGTCAACTCCGCCCAAGTCTTCCTGGGGCAGAGAGCTAATGATGGCCTTCAAAGTGTCTGCCCGGTCCTTCTGCGACGCCTTGCCTGTATCTCCGATCTTATAGGCCTTCTCGTCCTTACCCCTGCTGAAAAAGATATTGCCTCGCGGGGACTCCCATATATCGCCTACGCCCTGCCCTTTCTTGAACTTTGACCTGCGAGTGCGAGGAGCGGTTTTTAGACCCGCCTCTTCGGCATCTACCAGGCGAAGAAGTCGCCGTTTCTCATCTCCTGTCGTGTACTTGTCCGCCCTAATCTTGCCGCGGTAGACGTCAAGCTCCCTATTTCTCTTCTCAGTGGCTTGGTCTTGCTTCCATTCGTAGTTCTCTTGATCGATCGTCTGCTGATGCTGTCGGCCCCGATCGGCCTGATCGGCAGCGAAGTCCTGTTGGCTGGCCAGTCGCTTACGCTGCTCTATCGCGTTGAGTTGCCCCTCTTGGAACTTGTTCCGTGTCGCCCCCTGCCCGGCGGCGAACCCAGCGGCCGCTACCGCGCCCGCACCGACGCCGTGTTTAACTTCAATGGCCATTAGTATCTCCCGTCAAAACCGCCCGTCCGGGCAATGAAAATTTCCTCTCGACAGCACCGCCCGCTGCCTACATTTACTCTGATGTTTCACGCCGCAACTCTCGTCGTCACATGACTGACAGAATACCATCCGCTCTTTGACGATCGTAGACGTATCGACAATCGGCGGCAGATCATCGATTGTAACACCGTGCGGACAGACCTCTGGGGCGCCGACAGCGGCACGCCAGACCGGATCGGTACGGCACGCCGGGCAGTGAGCGCGGCATTGGCAGGCGCTCGATGTTAGGAAATTTTTCATCCTACGTTTGATCTCCCGCGTCAAAAGTAGCTATGCCACCGTTACACAGGTGCCACGGTATTCCACCGCCGGCGCAAATTAAATCATTGCTCATATTTGGGACAGTCAAGCAATCATCCGCGTCGGGCTCTGTCACCGTATCATTGAATATTGTTCGATCCCACGGGGTCGAGAGTGGTAAATCCATCCACGCTGTTGCTGCCCATACCGATCCAATTTGGAATTGCCAACCGCTTGCCGTTCTTCTCAAAAACATCCCGCAGTCACCTGAACGCGAAATCCACGGGGCTCCAACGCATCCTGCGCCTCCCCACCAATCGTAGCTATACGACCCCACTGCCGGAAGAACCCACAAGCAATACTGGGAGTGGGCCGCCGACGGCTCGAGGACACTGCCCTGCGTTAATAGGTGAATCCCGTCTATGCCTCCGACCGCAAAGTTTCCACCAGAGGACCCCGTGTTAGGATAACATCCCGTACAAAGAGATGCCTCTACTCCGGATAATGTCACAGTAAAATACTTTGGAGTCCAGTCGCAGTTCGTGCAATTACTCGGGGCTTCCTCCTCACCACAGCAGCATCCCGATGGTTTTAGTATAGCGCCCATCAATCACACGTCCCATCAACACCGTTGGCGTGGCTGAACCAATATTCTGTTGTATCCGATATTTTCACTCTCCGTGCCAAAATTATATTTCCGGTGGGGCATGGTGTGATGGTATAAGTGTAATCGGCGGTATCGAGGTTGGCCACGGTTACACCGCAGCCCTGCATCCCGGCCGCATCGTTCATATCTTCGATGGTGTTGCGAGCGGTTCCGGTCTGACCGCCCGATTTGGTCGTCCATCCGCCATAGCCGGCCGATGTCTTTTCTACTTCCACGAAAGTATACGTGTAACGGTTTGTGCTATCGGTGGAATGGCCGGTGATCTGAATCCACAAACCTCCGCTCCCCGCGTCTTCCCAATTGCGACCGGCCGTATTCACATCCATCCACTCGACCTTGCGCTTGCCGACTTGCATTGTCGGCTTCAGCACCAGGGCAACGATGATCTTTTCGGTCCCGTCGACAGTGTAGGACGGCGTGATCTCTTGGGATATCACGTCACTGCCCGTCGTCGCGGTCCGCTCAGTCGCCGTCGTGTAAGCGTGGGTCACGCCATCAAACTCTTGCGTATCGAAAGGCGTCCGCTGCAACATAAAGGGTTTGGCGACGTAAATGGTCCTGCCCTTGGCGTTCTCACAAATCAGGCAATCGTCTTTATTGGTGCCTTCAATACATTCGCCGATGATCGTCAACTCTTGGACGATCTGGTACTTGTTAAGAGGCAGGAACGTGCCTGTACGAGGATCGAACGGCGTCTTCCCCATTCGGAAGGGAGCCGATTGCTTTCCAGGCGCGTTGTAGTTTTGGGGTCCGCCCATTCCGTCCACCTTACGGCTGGAATCCAGCCGCGTTCCCGGCGCCGAGCGCCGTCGCCAGCCGACCGATCTGGTCAAGGCTGGGGTACGAGTCCGTTCGTCGCTCCATGAACGAAAGCAGAGCGGTCATTACCGCATTCCTGCTGTTCAGTCGGGTATCGGCGGAGGCACTAATAAGGGTCCATACCCGCTCGGACGCAGAGATGACTTTGGACCGCATGGTCGACTTGTCGTGATGAAGCTGAGTTCGAAGTCCGGTCTGCCGCAGAGCTATCTGGTCGTTCGCATCGGCCAAAGCAATCGACCGCTGAGTCTCAATTCCGGCCGCAACCGCGGTCCATACCGTACTGTTATACATACCCCTGTTCGTCAGGTCCTGTGCCGCCGAGGTGAGCAAATTGTCGAACCGCGTATTGATAGCGACGAGGAGGCTTGTGCCGTAGCCATTCATCAAGGCTCGGGCAGTGCTTTCGTAACTGTCGTAGTCAGAGTCGAGGGCGTTAGTGAGTATAAGGATCAGGCGCTCGGTGGTAGTGTCGCCCGCCTCTCTGGACTGCCAATCGATCTGCGAATTCCTCTGCATGACCGAATAAAGAGTAACGATCTCGTCGTACCTGGAATCGTTAAGTGTGCGCCCCTCGTTATATGCGGTGGTGTAATCAGAAACAAGATCTTGCAGCAATTTCTCCGAGTCGACCTGGCGACGCTTCATCTTGAACGTCTTGTTTCCTTCACCGTCTTTAGTCGCGTCCCCGTCCTGTCTCCATCCCTGGGCGATCATCCACGCAATATTTTCTTCAGACACACCGCTGGCCGACTCGTCCTTGTACCACGAAGAGACGGTCTTGGCCGTTGCATCGGTCGGATCGGTATCGGTGATATAATTCGGAGGCTGAATTGTTGTCATTACCATGCTGATCTCCCGCCTTACGTTATGACCGCGTTCGTGTAAAGAATGGCCCACCCAACCGTATCGCCCTGCCATTGCAGAGTCGCAATATCATATTGAGTGTCCAGTAGGATGGAGGTCCAGTTTATTGCCGTGTCCGGAGTGACAACAGCAGTGTCACCAGCCCCTAGGGCGGAGAGATAGATCGTGAGTATCTGCCCCAGGACCGTACCGTCATTCAGATCAATGACCTCGCCGGCGCCGGTCGCTGTCTTGGCGTATACGAGCTTGACGGGATCGAAATCGGCATTGGCGCCTGCTACCAAATCGCCATCGACCGCAGACGGTATGATGGTCTCGATGGTATACGTGTACAGCCGCGACATGACACTCTTTTTCTGAGTCCCACCACCACCGTCATCGATCAGAAACGTATCCGCGTCTACGAGCGCGGCGCCCATAAGAGTGGCGTCATTGATGATCTCGTCCATCTCACCGCGGACAAGTGCCGTGGACGGAAGCACAGTATCGGAACCGGTCGTGAAGCCTGACGCGGCGAGACCGATCGTGGGGCCGGCCTGTAGGGTGTTGGCGTTCGTCCACTTCGCGAGATAGCCCGCCGTGCCCGAGCCGTCGATGACATTACCAGCGTGGGCCAATAGATCGGATAGTGCTATCTTCTTTTCGACATCGCTCTGCTGGATATAAAGTATGTTGGCGTCGTTAGTCGTACCTGCCACGTCGAGCGCTTTCACATACGCGGCGAGGGCCGCGTAGATTATTGTCGACAGATCGCTTATCTGGATGCGCTTGCCGATAGTGGCCTGTGTGACAAGCATGTAGTCGGTAGCGGTTATTGTCTCAGAGCCATCCGCAACATCAGCCAGGTTGAGGATGGCCGCCTCATTCGTCGCCAAGGTGTACGCGGCGAGGTAGGCCAGGGTTACGGTCTTCTCAGTGGAGCCATCCAGCAGTAAGAGTTTGTCCGTGCCGTCGGGCGAAGTCTTCGCCGTCTTGCCCCACATCGTATCGATACCGTGCTGCGACACCCTATCGATGTGGGTCGGTTTCAGATCGGTGCCGTTTTCGAGCATCATCACGAAATCATTGCCATCAACAGAAGCTAAGGCCGAAATGCCCTCGATCTCTGAGATGGCGAAGTCTGAGATGTTCGTTACGGTAACGCTCTTGGCCACGCCCCCGTCAGAAACGGCGAGCAGTTCGACGCCTGTGACAGATGCGTCGGCGTCCATATCACTAATTTTGAGACCCATTATCTTGCCCTTCCCAACTGCCGAGAAACCATAGCGACGGCTTCGTAAGCCCATCGCCCGCTGCCTTCAATCCATACGACCGCCCATGTCCCGCGTGCCCTGGGGCGAACCACATGGCTCCTACCTGCCCCCCATGTGCCGGTCGCTGCAACTCCCGATACCGTTGTACCGGCCACCGCGGCGAGTACGCCCGTCACCGCACGATCGGTAACATCCTCGGCGCTGTCGCCCATGACGAGCCGCCATGTGACACTGCCGGAGGCCGCCATCATACCGTGTAGTTCAGCGACCATAGCGTCCGTCACGTCACTCTTCGCGACATGAATCGGGCCGATCAGTAGATGGCTCTCGATCGCCGTGGAGTCGTCTGTGCCCGAACTCGCGTCGGACCGACGGAGATAGCCATCTCGCCCGCCCATGACGACCTGGGACAAGCCACTGCCCCGCAATCGGGCCGCAGCCGTTGGCTGATGGCCCGCCTGAAATGCGATCGGCCACATCGCCCGGTGTTCGAGGTCGAGCCACCAGTGTTCGCCCGTGTCCGCCTCCGGTGTGATGAACAGGTGATAACCCCGCCCGGTCGCGTCGTAGGCCATCGAGATTGTGTTGGTCGTGGCAATGTTCCGTAATTCATTCGGAGTCCGCTCCTCACTGAACCGCGTGGGGGCCGCTTTGCTGCCAGCGCCCCATACATACACTCCGTCATTCGACAGGAACGTGAGCATGCCATCGGGCGAGACCGCCCATGCGTTCGGTGCTATCACGCCGATCTCACCGCTGATCTGTTCCATCCGGCCGGTCGCAGGATCTCCCCGTAATACCCACAGGCCGTTCTCGGAGGCGAATACCAGCACTTCGTCCCGGACGGGGATGATAGCTGTTATCACGTCACCGAACTGTCCGGCGTCACCGACTTGGCCCGCGACAGCCTTGCCCTCGTCGCCCATGTCGGCGCCGAAACCCCAATCGGAGGGATCGCCCTGCCTCGAAGCGTACCATACATGATTCGCTCCGGCAAGTACGATCCTATCACGATAAACGCACACTAACGGCTGCGATGTTGGTATCGTGCCCTGGGTGGCCACCACGAGGTTAATAACACCCGTGACGGGATCATATACTCGCAGTTGCACCACACCGTCCACTGTGTCGGACAGGTAGAGCTTGCCACCGCGCTCAGCAGCGGAATAAGCGTTTGTATCTCCGATGGGGCTTGCGGCTGTGACATCGCTGTCGAAGACGATAATCTGACCGTCCTCGGCCAGAATGTCAACTCCGGTCTCGGCCAGCAGGTTCGCGTCCGTTGCGGTGGCTGTAGCTCCTTGGACATCGTAGAACGTGCCATCGCCGATGACGATGAGGCTGTGAATTCTGGCGCCGGTGTCGTCGATGTACGTCAAGGGCGTTATGAGCGAGATGGCGCCAAGGTCTGTCGTCGAAACCTTGGTCAGCCCCGGTCTGCATCCGCCTCGATCCCTGATCTCCAGCGGGCCGACACTGCGCACGTTGACAGACCACGGCGATGAGTAAGGCCGCGTCTGACGACGATATCCCGCCCGCCGGTCAATACCGGCGAGCGGGAATGTCAGTGTCTTCCGGGTTGTCTGGGGCATGGCGCTCCTTTACTCGGCGTCCGACTCAAAGAGCGGTTCCAGCATAGCGATGTCCTGCACCGAGAGCGTATTGCCATCGGACACATCGAGAGCGGCGATCAGTGCGTCCATCCGCATCGGGCATACGGCCAAGGCGCTGTCGACCGACAAGATATCGTTGAACTCCTTGACGAACCGATCGAACTCGGGAGTTCCCGGCTCAATGGCGACATTTGTCCCCACTTCGACACCGGATATGTCGTGGAGCAACTTAGTCCGCTGCCCCTCGGTGATCGCATACTCGGTGTCGAACTTGCCGGACCACCTGAGCACCTTGTAGGCCACCTTTGGGGCCATGTTCAACGTCACGAGGCGAGCTATTGCCGGCCGTGCTGCGAATACATTTGCTAACTTCATTTTTACGATCTCCTGCGTTGGCGGTTCGAGTCATTAAGGGCTGACTCGTTCGCCCTATAAGGGTATAATAGGCGTGTCCACAACCTGTGTCGACCCTAAAATCTTTTTTTTATCAATCACCTGGCGGCCCTCCGGGGCCGCCGGGTGATTGCGATTACGTGAATGTCGGATCAGTGCTGGCCAACAGGAAGTACTCGACCTCGTTGATCTCAATCCTGATCTTCAGCGTCGCCGTCCCGTGCGTGCCAACCGTTCCGCCAGATACGACCGGGTTCGTACCGGAAGCAGGAAGCTGGAACAACTGGGCAGCCAGGTCGCACTGAATACCCGTATCCCAAGCCCCGGCCAGGTTAATCCCCGTGGCCGTACCGGAGGTAATAGTTCCGCCAGTGATGAGGATACCATTTGAAATACAGTTCCCGGCCGTTTCGGTGATTGCCGGAGTGGCAATCTTTATACCGTTGAAGGTCGCCGTACCGCTGGTTGCTGTCGTCATGGCGCCCGATGCGGAAATATCCAGACCGTTGAGGGTTGGACTTGCAGCGTCATTCGTCGACTGCGGAAGAATAATCTGCACGCCGGTAGAACTCAATTCGGCAGTTGCCGAAATGCCCGTACCAAGGTCGATGTACGCACCGATAGGCCAGGTCGAAGACCCGCCGTTGTGGTTCACGATGATACCGGCCATCACACCGGTCTGGGTATAGACGCGGCTGGAATTCAATGTAACTTCGAGTCCAGCGTAGAACGAAGACCCGGCAATCGTGGTTGTGCCCGAAGCGCCTTCCTCGATCGCGGCGCGGAGAGCCGCGCAGTGGCCCCCAATTGACCTTGCACCGGTTCCGCTCATCTCGAAGTAGCCCCTTATCGGAGCAGTGACGCAACCGGCGGCTATATCAACGAGATCGAGCATCCTGATCTGACCGCGCAGGGCGTTCAGCGTCCCGGCCGTTCTGTCGATTGTAACCAAGACACGCGACAGCACCTGTCGAATGTCCCCGGTCAGTGCTACACCGCCGTCATCGCCGACAACCGCAAACGGTCGGGCGTTGGTGCTGGCGAGCAGGAGGCCACCGCCGGCGGTGGCCTGATACGTACCGGTCTCCAGGAGCCGAGTCGCGTAGCCGTCCGCTACGTCAACCAGATCCCCGAGGGTGATGGACTCTAACGGTTCGATAGCGTTGAACGCACAGGACGTCTCGCTGCCTTCATTGACGTAGAGGGACGTTCCGATACCGCCGTCCGTGTGCTGGAAGATACACCCGGTCTGATACCCGACTGTCGCATCGGTCGGCACGGTGTCATCCGATGCGAACAATAAGCCGTTACTCTCGTGTACCGGCGGTTTCATCCGTATTAATGAACAAACTCGTTCTTGCATGGTCCTACTCCTTGGCTGTGCCTGATCCCAGGCCGTTATTTCTTGATTGACTTTCGGATATCCCGAATAAGTGCGTACAACTCAGGTTTTTCGTTCTTGATGCGATGCAATATGTCAGTGCTGAAAGTTACGGCTCCCTCAAATTCAGGGCCGGATGTCTTCAATCTGGCCTCTTCAAAGTTTACTACCATATCGGTAAGCTGACTGGCTGGCTTACGCTTACCCCACCATGCGCCTATGAGGCCCACAGCAGGGAAGCCAGTAATAGCACCAGCAAGAGCAAGCAACTCGTTAATTCCCAAGTCGACATTTCCGGCTTTGGCATACTCGCCCCTTGTGCCCGGTACTTCAACAGGCTTTCCAGAGGAATCGACGTCGACTCGTAAATCTCCATCCGCGTCAACTCCGAGAAAGTCTATGGTGCCGTCACCATCCTCATCGACGCGAATGGTATTTGCAGTCGGGTTCTCTGCCATGAATGCAGCCCTCGCCTGATTGATTCGCTGGCCGAATTCGCAACCTGGTAAGGCGAACATCATAAGCAATACGATGGCCGCAATGGCTTGCATGATTATCGAGAATTTTACAATTTTCATCATTTTACTTGCTCCTGTTAGTTCGCGTGTGGGTTCTCGCCGAGGGCGACACGAATAGCCGTGGTGTCCTCGATGACCTGATCTAATTTAGTGTCCATTTTCTCTAAACACGTTTCTTGCGCATCCACCCGTTGCTTCAGCACTGCGGTCTTTCGTCCGTGGCTGATGACCTGTAGCGTCATCCAGCTTCCGAAGCCTGTCACCGTCGCTATTACAGGAATCCAAACCATTACCACGTAGTCCCTTTGTAGGTTATCGGATAATTTGTCACGCCGCGGAGATGCCGCGGGGCCGGTACGCCCGGTCGAGGCGACATCGAACCGTAGTACGTGGCACCTTGCTTTCGATCCGATTCGATACCAGACTTCAATAGACGGAAGAACGCCGCCGTATGCAGGCCCTGCTCGTCATCGGCCCGCTGCTCGGCGATCGCAAGGCACGACTCGGTAATTAGCTCGGCGTACTTCATGCCACCAAGCGGATACGGATTCGCAGTGGTAGTGATCTTGCCCGAATACGCTTCGTACACGTATGTAAGCGTGCGGATCGCGTCTGGGATCGGAAACCATACGACTTCGAGCCGCTGCCCCGCGCCCGCTACCTGGGCCTTGTGACGAACATGGCACACCGTCGGGGGCGCCACGTCCGATGTGCGGGCCAGAGACGCCAGGATATGAGGTTCGCTCACCTGCACGATCGACCGCTTGTTCTCGGTGTCCGCATAGTAGAAGTCGCCTATCACGCGCCCCAGGTCGTCCGGAAGATCCTGAACGCCGGAGTGACTGAGATGCCAACTGTCTTCAGCGGCCGTCGCGTCAACGCCAACTACTGTCAGTTCGGTATCACTGTCCCTTGTCGTGACAGTGTATGTCACGTCATCGATGACGAGCGTGCCGCGCGTTGCCGTCCAAGCTGGCCAGGTTCCGCCTGTGAGCGTGCATAACCCGGTCACTACGGCGAGGCTGCCCGTCGTGTACGTCTCCGCCGTGTCGATAGTCGTCGTGGGCTTTAGGAATGACCACTCGTGGCCCTCCGGTATGCCCTCCGCCGCGGGCGGATAGTAGAACTGCCTGATGCCTGCCTGTATGTAACGATCGATCTCGGCGGTCTCAGCGTCGGTCCAATCGGCTGGAGTCACACTGTAGCCGAGGAAGACAGCGACCTCGATCGCCAGAAGATCGTATGTGATTGACAGGGTGGACTCGGTCATTTACGCCTCGGGCAATACGAGTTTTTCGGTAAGGATATCCGACATGGTGACTACGAATGCGATACCCTCGGCAGATAGGCGCCCTGGCAGTATCTTGTCCTTCGTCATCTTGAAAGCCTTGTAAAGTGCTACCATGTTGTCGGGGAGCCGACCTTTGTAGCCCAACGCCTGAAACTGTGCGATACCGTGCTCGTCAATACGATCCTCGAACTCGGGGGCAAACGATTCGGCGGCTGTGTCCTGCTTGTCTTGTTCTGTCTGCTTCTCGACCGGCTTCTCATCCGGCTTCTCATCCTGTGCTTTAGCTTTGGCCATTGATTCGTCCTCGGTGGGGCTGGGGTAAAGGAGAAGGCTGGCGGGCCGAACACTCGACCCGCCGCCTTCGTTATTTACTACCTACTCCTCGGTGCAGCCGGAGAAGCCGATTGTTCTCCAACGCAGGCCGTTGTACTGGCCGTACCACTGCTCGGCCACAGCATTAAACCCGTCGACGCTCACCAGAGCGGACGATCCATCGAGTTGGACACCACTGGTCGCCAGAACGACCGTCATCTCGTTACTGGTTAGCGTGCCGAGGCAATAAAAGCCCTTCAGCATACCCTGGAACGTGCCCTGGGCAAGAGCCGCATCATTGTCGCCGGCCAGAGTGCCGCCGCCGCAAATGTAGGTGATGCCGCCAACCATGGGTGCGGGTGCTTCGGCCGCGTTGTGCGGGCTCAGGAACTCGATGCCGCCCGACTCTTCGCCGGTCAACAGGTCGGCCTGGCATTTCGGATTGCCCGTGTAAGCATATCCGGTGCAGTAGATAGCCGCCGCCGCCGTTCCAGTCATTGCCGATGCGGACAGAGTAATTTCCTCGGCAGTCGTCGACACCGCACTCACAATGTGCTTGCCGACCGTGGCGTTACCGCCGCCGTCCTCGACCTCACTACCAACGAAGACAACCGTATCACCGACAGTAAAATCACTGGCGTCATCTACGGTTAGGGTCACTCCGTCGGTCGCCAGCGACCACGTGGCTCCGGCCCAGTCGGCCTCGACCAAGGCCGTCACCGTCTGCCGCGGAACGATCGTGCCGCGGCCTTTGAACCCAGCCTTGACAAAGCGACCGCGATGGCTACCGGACGCCCCGGCCGTAAAGGTCAGGAATCCCGTTCCGATCACCGTGTCGATGCCGAGGGCGACATTGACGCCCTTGGAGCCGGGCGTAAAGATTCGGATCAACTGGCCGCCAGCCTTGGCCGAATGGTCGCTCTCCGCCACGCCTGCGAAGTCGTAGTTATTTGTGAGGCTCGGCCGCTCGACATGGTTGCCTCGCCTGCCGTCGATTGAGGCTGCCGTGCCGTAATCGGTGTTGTAGCAGAACCCCTCGCCTTCCTTGATGGCGTCGGTGCCTGCGTACCATACCGCTTCGATGATACCCTTAGGGGTTTTTTCATGTGCTGAAAAATCAGTCATAATTTTGTTCCTTCTTCAAAGTCTTTGTTACGCGCGCCGCGGGGCTCGCTTATTTTGAGATAACAGCCTGTCGCCGCAAGTCGGTGCAGACCGTGTTTAGAGTTACGTCCAGATCGACCCGACGAACCTTACTCTTACCGGCCACTATCTGCGGGGCCGATACGTTGTACTCCCAACCGGACATGATGCCGATGCCCATCGACTTCCAATCCAGCATGTAGATCGGATCGGTCGAGTCATCGTTCAGGTACGGCGCGTACTGGACCGGCGTGCTTTTGAACAGCGCCTTGCCGTCCTTGCTGGCCAGGTCGTTGCCGAGGTTCATGTTCTGGTCTTCCAGACGCTCTTCCATAATCCCGATCACGGTATCATTGGTGTAGATGCCGTTACCCATCTGGATATCGGGGGTCGCATGGCTGACCGGAGAGCGGAACTTGGTTCTACGGCTCGCCCGGCGCATCTTGCGGATCAGGTCGGTCTTGGTGATTTGAGCATACGTCGAAGCCCAGTTTGCCCATCGCGTATAGACAGTGGAGTCGATACCGGCCCTACCGTTCGAAAAGCCGACCGGGTTGGCGGCGTTGAAACCCTCGGTGGCATTTTTGAGAACCCAGAACGCGACACCGTAAGCCGTCTTGTTGTCGCTGGAGTCCGTAGGCTTGCCCCACAGAACCTCTTCCAAGTAATCGAAGAATGACCCGATCATCCCGATGTAACGAGACTTGACGAGGTCCACGACGGCAACGCCGCCCCTCTGGAAGTCGGGCTCGTGCTGGTCGTAGATGTAGCTGGCGTTGATGTGGCGAGGCGAAACCTTACCCTGCTGCATCGTGTCGGTAAGCTGCGTCCCGTCCGTCTCGAACAGGCCAACGGGTCGTGCCGAGTGGTTATGGTCCATCTGGGCCTGGAAGGTCCATTCGTAACCGCCCTCGAATTTTTTCTTCTTCTTCCCCCACAGTTCGCGAACGGCGACGTGGTCGGTAAGATCGTGCTGCAAGTCTGTGAACGAACCGCGCTTAATCAGCTTGTCCTGCGTCAACAGAACAGCATCGTCAATATCGGCATACTGAATAGTCATTGTTCTTCTACCTCTGGCCCCCGCACGACGCGGTAGACCTTGTTAATTTTTAATTCCAAACTCGCGATCGATCTCAGAGGCTATGTCGGCTTCGTCGTCCACTTCACTTCCACCGCCGCCGTTACCGGCCGGGCGTTGAATGTGCTGCTTTCCGCGCTTGTCCAACTTTTTCACCTTCTCGTCGTTCGCTGCCTTGGCGATGACATCACTCATCGTAATGCCGACCGCTTCCTTGAGAACGTCCGCGCGGCTCACGTCTTGGCCGGCGGCCTTATAGCCTGCCACCAGTACGTCGAACTTGCCACGAATCTCGTCCCACTTCTCAGGGTTGGCCAGGACAGCCTTTGCAACCGGCTTATCCAAGCTCCCTCGCTGACCATCGAACCAATCGGCGGTCGACGGTTCGGCCTTTTGCAGCCCTTCGATTGTCTCGTGCTGCGCCCGGATGATGTCCTTCATGGCCTTGAAGCTCTCGACGATTTTCTCGTCGAATTCTTCCGGGTCAAGATCGGGGATTGCCGCCAGCGGGTCTTCGCCTTCGCCGTCGCCATCATCCTCGCCATCGTCCGCTTTATCTTTCTGTGCCGTTTCGAGCCGGGAAACCATGCTCTCCAGCAATTCAGCACTTCCAAACTTTCTCGCCTCCGCCATCGTGAGCCCGGCCTTGACAGCCCGCCCCAGATGATCGTCGGTTATCGCGTCGGTCTCATCGACCGTTTCCTCGGTTGTTTCCTCAGTCTTCCCAGTAGCCTCAGTGGCCTCGGCCTCGGTTGTTTCCTCGGCCGCCTCTTCGGTGGTCTCAGAAGTCTCTTCCTGCCGCTCCAAGTCAGCCCTTTTGGCGTCGGCCTCTACGGCCTCTTCAATTTCTTCGCTAAGTTTCTTCACGTCTTCCTTCTTATCGTCATTTTTCACGTCTACCATTAGTCATTTCTCCTGGGTTGGTGATTAACAAAAGCTGTTATTGTCGTAGATGCCTCTTGCCGCCAAGGCTCTACGCCGATGTGCGGCATTACGATATACCGGATCTCCGTCCGAAGTTACTTCAGTCGGCACGCCGCGGTCGGCCAGATGGTCTCTGAGTTCACCGGCCTGGTCGGGGTGGACGCCGGATGCCACGCATGTCAGCGGCCAGCCCTTCCCCGATGGATGAGCCTGGTGCGTCAACTCAGCGGCCAAGAACCGCCTGGCAATCCGGCCAGTCGATAACCGAACCGTCCGCGGAGCCTTGCCTACCGGGAAGTCCCGCTCAAAAATCTTACCGTCGCTCGTTTTGTAGCAAAAGATGGCCATGTTATGCTCCGAGGCTTGCCGCCTCACTGCCCTGGACCTTGGAGCCCATGAGTATCCTACCCATGACGTCATCCCTACCGTGGCGTGTAGCCCCGGATCGGTTCAGCCGCACGTTGGTCCTGGTGGTGTTAGGTGATTGGAGGGCGGGTTGCGAATTGCCCTGTGGCTGCTGCTGGTCTTCCGGCGGCCCCTGGAACTGGACAAAGGTTTTGAGTTCCGGGATGTTGGCCAGTTGGCCGATCAGTTCGAGCATCTTCTCAATATCGATCGTTCCGCCCTGGGCCTGAATTTGAGGCAGGAGCGGAATGAGATAATTCTGGAACACCTGCCCGATCTTCTGGAGCCGGATCGCGGGCGTATCGTTCTGCATCGAATAGGCGTCGATGTTTAAATTGAAGTCGAGGAAGTCGCCCTCGCGAGTCTCTTGCGACCATATACTTCGCAGAACGATATCGGTCCCGTCGACCTGCTTCTCGATCGCCCGCTCGCGAACCGGATCGGTCCATTCGTACCACGCCAAATCGCCGAAAATACCTTTGGCGAAATCGATGGTCTGGTCCTTCATGTAGTCCATCCGACCGTTTGCGGCCGCGGATAACATCTGGTCCTGCCCCACTGTCTCGGTCATCGGCGCCAGACCGCCCAGCGAGTCGAGGTTGCCTGCGTGGTAGCTGAACAGGTCTTTGCACTGGAGGAACATCATAAGGGTCGTAGGATCTATCCCACCGACAGTAATCGGTTCCGGCTTTCCACCATAATATTTAAGGCCCTCGCCATCCTGTGCAGCTTTAAGCGCCGCAACACTCTCGTCATTGCCGCCTGGGAATGCCGCGACGGTCTTCTTGTCCATCGCCTGATTGCCGAGTTTGCGGAACAGGTTATTGGCCAGTTCGTGCAGGTCCAGCATCAGAGCGACCGGGGCAAGTGGCATGAGGTTGCCCGGCACGTCTGAAAACGACAGCTTACGGTACGGGCCGTTCTCGGGTCCATCCCAGTCTATTGGGTCGGTCATCTGCTTCTTCGTCTTGACGCCATACGTTACAAGCTGGCCAGTATCGGGAATCCAAACGTCCCTCGCCCATACCCGCTTGCCGTATTCTTGCACGTTCTCGTCCGTACTTATGCCTTCCGCCCGTTCACCGCCGTCGTCGCCCGTAACGGTATGGTCATCCGGTTCTAGCTTTGCGTTACCGGTCATATCGCGGGCGACCTGGAGGGGGAGCCAATAGTCATTGCCTTCGTACTGGATCGACTCCATCGACTTGGCTGCCATGTCGCAGAAATAATTGTCGAGTGTTACGATATCGACGAACGACTCGCCGTAGTCATGTCCGAGCACGGTATGGCCCTTGGCACAGATTCCAACCTTCACGACGCCGAGGTTGAAGATCGCCTCGACGACCGCACGCCGGAGCGTTCGGCCAAGGAATATCTCGTCCGGGACCTGGTTCAACGCCAGTTCCATGTTCTTCGCGTAAGGCAGGAGTGACGGGATGCCCGTGCTTATCATCGCCCGCGGGGCGCGAGCGGCGAGTTGGCGAGTGTAGATCGTCACCGCCAGTTCGAGCATGTTGGTCGGGACCACATTATCGGCCCCTCCGTCCGCGTAGTGCTTCCCGACGTACTGGCGAATTGCCTTGATGCGAATCTCGCGAGGCTTCTGCATCTGAAGTATGGACGAATCAACGGATTCGACAAGTTGCCTAAAATTGAATTTCATTATCTCCAGCCCTCTCCGAGCCCACCAATATTCTTCGCGGCTATTGCCAATGCCTTTTGCTGCTGCCTATACGCCAGCGACCCGTATGGGACCGTAGGCTCCTCCGCCTTTTCCTGCTTGCGAGAGTCCCTACAGGCCAATGCGGCGAGAGCGTCGGCGATAACCTCATCGCCATGAGCGGTCCTGGCGCCTGACGGGTCCTGTGCGTTGGCCGACGCGCTGTGTTCGATAGACCCGCCGGCTGTACGGATGAATTGGAGACATTCCGCCATACCCTGATCGGATCTGTTGACGAACATATGAGTGGCCAGGTCGTCTCGGTAATCTTCAAGCAATGACTCGCGTGCGTTCGGATTCAGATAGTAGCCGGGCTCGTCGCTGATCTTTTGCGTGACCTTCTTTTCGTTGCGGCGGTAATAGATGTTTCCGTAGTGCGAACCGATGACCTGTTGGGTGAAGACCTTTCCGGTCGGGCCGGAGGCGTCCCAGATCATCAGCGCACCGTTGAAGAACTCGGCCAGGGCAAGGGTGAGTTTGGCGAACGGATTCGGACGCAGGAACGGAGTGCGAAGCACGCCGATCTTCTCTCGCGTCTTGCGATCAACGATCGAAGTGACCGAATTACTGGCGCCGGTCCCGGCCGAGATATCCGACCCGACCACGAACTTTCGATCCCTGGCCGGTCTGCCATCGGCATTCAGCGTGATCCACAGTTCGATAATGCCCTGGTCGCCTATCACGAACCGCTTAGGCTTGAGTGATTCCGCGTCGAATTCCAAGTTGCCCTTCAGGATAGACGGTCGGCAATACTTCTTTCGCAGAATTTGAATGAACTCCGCATCGAAGTATTGGTAATCCGAACCGAGGAAGTCGATGTCGAGTTCTTGCGAAACTTCCATCTGGTTGGCGCATCGAGCGCACTGGATGTCGTACCACGGTGATCGCAACTTGCCGTCAAGGATGAACGGATAATCGTCCGGGAACATGACTTCCCGGGATTCGCGATCGCCCTTCTTCCGGACCCGCACCATGCCCCGGAAGTCGTCCATGAGTTCTGGCTTTTTCACCCGACTGGTATTGTAGAGCCCTCGCTTCTTCTCCGGATGGCTCGACCAGTGCAATCGGATGATGCGTGCGGACGTATTATGCACGACTTCGTAGAAGCCGTTGTTACTGCCCTGGGGGGTCGAATTGAAGCCGCGGCAACTCGTGGTGTCGCGGGTCGCCTTCAGCACCCTGAATCCATCATTGAGATCGAACGCGGCGTGCTCATCGATGAACATCGCGGTGCGCCGGTCCCCCCTGCCGGCGTCACCGGTGGTACTCTCGCCGTCAATCACGCTGTCATTATCGGCATTGCCCATATGAAGCTTTTGGCGATTAGGATCTTTCTGGCCCAACCATCGGCCAGTAGGCAGCAGCCATCTGGGCTGATACTTGTGCATGAAATCAATCTTCTGGAACAGGGCCTTGGGGTTGCCGTTCTTGTCGACGTAATCTTCGTTTCGGCTCACGAGCAGGAAACTCAGATTGTCCCGAAAATGCCAGAACCACTCGAAGACCATCAGGCCCATCCACGACGCGCCCATGTCCCTCGACTTGGGCATCGCGAAGTCTTCTCCAACCTGAATGCAATCGGCGATATTGAGCATCGCTTCGTCTTGGAACTCCGGGTATGTGATGAACGGCATGACAGGCGTTATGGCCTCGGGCCGCGGGTCGTAGGTCCAGCCGAACGTATTGATATAGAACAGTAGGTCCTCGGCGCACATTGTTTTAAATTGTGCCGCGGCCGCCGGGTCCGTACCAGCCATCTGGACAAGCTCGGTACGGAACGCGAGATTCGCGTCCATGCCCTTGGGGACCAGACCGTAGTGCGGACACGTCATTGACCCGAATTTTATCATGCGGCCATTCCTATCCCGGTCCCGACGTTCGCTCCCGGCCCGATAGCTGATTCGTGCGCGACGTTTGTGTTGCCGCCGCCATCGGTCACGCCCCATGCGTGTATAAGACCTGTCACAGTTGCATTCTGGATCGTCCCGCCGTGAAGGTTCGCGCCGCTGGCTGTCACAACCATAGGGTCAGCTTCGTCATTATTCCCGTCGACTGTCCCTGTGGACAAGAGAGTACACGCCCCGAGATTCAACTCGTTATTCTCATTGGCGGCATTCCCATGAACCAAACCGCCGATGCTATGCACCTTGTCGCTCAGGTTCAGGATGCACGAGCGATTAGGTGCCCCTCCAAGAGTCACAATCCCTGTAGCAATGAGGCGTCCGTCCATGTTGAATGTTTCGGTCGTGCCGTCGGCGTACGGTTGGAGTGTGCAGGTCGAGCAGTAGAGATCGCCGGATTGCGTAACTGTCCCGAAGGCCGACGCGGGGAATAAGAAGTACGTCCCGCCGCCAGTATCGACATCGTAACTGTTCGTGCGTCCGTCAGGGGATCTTGCCTGCACGTTGAGATTATCCGCAACGCCGACAGGCAGAGAGAGGTAATTGTTCGCATTGGGATTCCATATCGTCAGAGTATTTCCACCCCCTACGATTGATGAGGTCGCATCTGCAATAAACTTGCGACCACCGACACCACCCGTAACGGTCGCGGTCACGCCAGCAAGAATCCCCCATTCGATGAAACTATATGAGTTTGCCCATACTACATCAGCATCCTGCGACACATCGAATCCACCACCGGTATCTGCCGAGTCAGTTCCGCTAGTTCTTGTGATGTCGCCAAACACCGCGATACGATATGGCCCGAATGCAATCTCCCCGCCGTCGAGCAGGAAGTCGCCTGTCAGCGAACAATCGTCCGTAAGCGTCAGCGTCCCGTCAGGCCCGAGGTCAATACTGTTTGCCTGGAATGTCGCCCCGCCTGCAGTGGCTGTCAACCGATCAAGCTCAATGATATTACCAACTTGGAATTCATACGATCCGAAGTGAATTGTCCCGGTATCAGGTGCGGTGTCGGCTGCGAGACTGTCTGGATTGACGCCCGCGAGGTCGGCGGTAACGGTGACTACATGCGTATCGTCAATCACAGCAGCATCACAGGGGGCAGGCACAACACCACCTACCCAAGTATTTGTATCATTCCAATCGCCAGTCTGTGCTGTCTTGATCGTTGCCATTTCCTACTCCGTCTGGGCGTTGGGGAGTTGCGTTACCTGTACGTGGACGGATGTCCGCCTGTCGGGGACAGACTTGGCGACGCCGTGGATCATCCACGAGTCGACCGCCAGGGCCTTCAACTGGTTGACCAAGGTCATCACTGCCTTCGTGTCACTCGGGCGAATCTCCAGATACAGCACGCCGACCTTGTGTTTCTCCGCAGGGTGGAACGTTTTCTCCCCGCGATGGTTCCTGAACCGCGTAGTCGCCGGGACAGGCTCGGTTGTCGGATTGAGTGTCGTGTCATCCATGATCGACTCCTTATGCTGTGCAGTAGAATGTGCAGGTGATCACGGCGTCAGAACCGCCGCCGCCGGTTACGTTCTTGACGAACAGGCGGTTGTTTGCCCCGCCGCACGGGATGTCGTAAGCGATATTAGGCTTGTAGTCGTTTCCGTCCTGTGCAGGGTCAACAGTTGTCATTCCCGCCATCGCGTAGAAGCCGTTGCTCCCGGTCACCCTGGCAAAGACGCAGTTCGCCGGGATCGTGAACAACTCATTCCATGCGTCGGTTGTCTCAGTCGCCGCGGCTTGCGGTGCGGGAACGGGCGGCGTCATGCGAAGAAGCAACGCCTCCAAGGCGGTGACCGTAGCCGCGGCAGAAGAGCCTTCGCCACCTGCGGCGATCGTAACGTCCGGATCGGTCGTATAGGTGCCTACCGCGGTGAGTGCGGTGTCGCATATGCCATTGATCGCCTGGGTTGCCTGGTAGTCACCTTCGACGACGACCAGCGGGAAGTCGGCGGATAAGATAAGGCCAGATCCGACGACCGGGACGTCCGTACCAAATGCAAGGTATGTCGGGCTTCCGGACACGTACTGCAAAACGACCTGCCCTCTGTCTGTATCCGCAGCTACCAACTCTGAGGCCGCCGCCGTTACCGCTATCGCACCATTTGTCATTTTCAATACTCCACAGTTTTGTCTATTGTGGT